>Ga0007794_10000230_pt1 | contig 17824 bp, 13 predicted proteins | sample CryBogmetaGMA5M_FD_60365 | JGI IMG/M metagenome (GOLD analysis project Ga0007794, IMG submission 60365) | Freshwater microbial communities from Crystal Bog, Wisconsin, USA - MA5M | ecosystem: Environmental > Aquatic > Freshwater > Lake | place: Crystal Bog, Wisconsin, USA | collected 2009-07-06
GGGACAGCCAGTCCAAGACAGCGCAACTGCTGTCCGGCCTGCTGGCGGGAATCCGGCTGGTCAAGGCCTTCGGCCAGGAGGAACGCGAGCAGAAGCGGTTCAGCGGGGCGGCGTCTTACTTGCAGGACAGCCGGCGTTCCCTTGAGACCAGCGTGGCAACCTTCAATCCGATCATGGGGTTTGTGTTCGGGTTGGGCGGGTTGATCATCTGGTACGCCGGCGGCAGCGAAGTGCTCAAGGCGCACATCACGCTGGGAACGCTCATGGCCTTCATCGGGTACCTGGGGATGTTCTACGGCCCCATCTCGGCGCTGAGCATGTTCTCCAACTGGGTTACGGGCTTCCTGTCGGCCGGGCAGCGGGTGTTCGAGGTCCTCGATGCGACGGTGGTGGTGACCGAGGATCCCCGGGCGGTGCGCGTGCCGACGATGAAGGGCCGCATCGAGTTCAAGAACGTGACCTTCGGCTACGATCCCTACACGCCAGTTCTGAAGAACGTGTCGCTGACCATCGAGCCCGGCCAGTTCATCGGTGTGGTGGGCAAGAGCGGATCGGGCAAGACCACGCTGGTGAATCTCCTGTGCCGGTTCTATGACCCGCAGGAGGGGCACATCCTGGTCGATGGCGTGGATGTGCGGCAGATGAACCAGCAGGATTTGCACCGGCACATGGCGCTGGTGCTGCAGGAACCGTTCCTGTTCAGGGCGACCATCGCCGAGAACATCGCCTACGGCCGGCCTGAGGCCTCGAGGCTGGCGATCATGAATGCCGCGCGGGCCGCCAATGCGCATGACTTCATCGCCCGGCGCCCGGCGGCGTATGACACCAAGCTGGGCGAGCAGGGGGCGGGGCTCTCCGGTGGCGAGCGCCAGCGCATCAGCATCGCGCGGGCCCTGCTGTGCGATCCCAAGGTCCTGATTCTCGATGAGGCAACCTCCTCCGTGGACACCGAATCCGAGCAGGAGATCCAGAAGGCTTTGGTGAAGTTGTGCAAGGGGCGCACCACCATTGCCATCGCCCACCGGCTCTCGACGCTGAAAAATGCGGATCATATCCATGTGGTCGAGGATGGGAAGATCATCGAATCCGGCACGCATGAAGCCCTGCTGGCCCTCAAAGGAACCTATCACAAACTGGTCATGATTCAGACCGAGTTGACGCGACTGGAGGGATGACATGGGGACACCCGAAGAACTTTATGATGATCAACGCCTGGTGGGGATGGGGGTTCGCCTGCTCACGCCCGGCAACACCACGATATTCGAGGGGACCTTCTCCCTGATGCACTGCTCGGTGAAAGACGACACCCTGTACCGGGGGGTCTATGCGGTGCTGATGTTCCCGATCCGGTATACCGACCGCTTTATTTCGCTGCGGTACACGGATGCGGACGATAAGGATAAGGAGATCGGGATTATCGAGGAACTGGGTGTGTTTCCCGAGGAAGCCCGGAAGCTGGTGCGGAACACGCTGGTGAAGCACTACTACGAGCAGATCCTGACGCGCATATACAGCGTCGAGAACCAGTACGGACTGTTGTTTTTCGACGTGGAATCGCAGCAGCTGGGGCGGCTCCAGTTTGTCATGCCCTGGCGCGGCGACCGGGCCGAGGATTTCGGGGAGAACGGCAAGACCCTGCTTGACTCCTTCGACAACCGTTACCTCATCCCCGACCTCGCGGAGCTTCCGGCGGCCGACCGTGATGCCTTTACGAGTTACATTTACTGGTAAGCAGGAGAAACAGACAAGGACAGGAAAACCATTATGACGAATAACAAGAAGAGCATGTTTGTTCTGGCGGATGGCACGAATGTATTGGTCACCTTTCTGCTGGTGAGTTCGCTGTTTCTCCTCTGGGGATTCTGCAACGGCATGATTGACGTGATGGACAAGCACTTCCAGACCGAGCTGAAGTTGTCCCTCGCCCAATCCGCCTGGGTGCAGTTTGCGCATTACCTCGGGTACTTCCTGATGGCGCTGCCCGCCGGCTGGCTGGCGACCAAGCTGGGCTACAAGGGAGGGATCATCGCCGGTCTCCTGATGGTGGCCGTGGGCGGGTTCTGGTTCATTCCCGCGACAAAAATCGCGGCCTTCTGGGCCTTTCTGGTCGGCGTGTGCATCATTGCCGCGGGCCTGACGTTCCTGGAAACCATCGCCAATCCCTACACGACGGTGCTGGGCGACCAGCGCTACGGGGCGACCCGCATCAACCTGGCCCAATCCTGCAACGGCATCGGCTGGATTTTCGGCCCGATCGCGGGCGCGGCATTTTTCTACGGCAAGGACTCGAGCGGGGTGAGCACGGGTTCCCAGACGCTCTGGATTCCCTATGCCGCGGTCGGCGTGGTGGTGCTGGTCCTGGCGGTGGTGTTCTATTTCGCCAACGTACCGGATATCAAGACCGAGGACGATTATCAGCTGGACGCTTCCACCCCCAATGTTTCGCATTCGATCTGGGCCCATCCGCACTTCTACATGGCCGTGGCGGCGCAATTCCTGTATGTGGCGGCGCAGGCGGGGATTTTCAGCTTCTTCATCAACTACATGACGTCCCAGGTACCGCCGCTTCCCGAGGCGTGGACTTCGGGTGCCTTGAAGAGCTGGTTCCAGGCCGGGCAGGGGGGGGCGTTCCAGCTGACCGACAAGGGGGCGGCAAGTCTGGCATCAGTCGGGTTCATCTGCTTCCTTGCCGGCCGGTTCAGCGGAGCGGGGATTCTGCGAAAATATTCGGCCCACAAGGTTCTGGGGTTGTATGGCGTCATCAATGTCCTGCTGTGCATCCTGATTGTCCTGAAACTCGGCTGGCTCTCGGTGGCGTGCGTCTTCCTGACGTACTTCTTCATGTCCATCATGTTCCCGACGATCTTCGCCCTGGGCATCCACGGGCTGGGTGTTCGCGCGAAGAAAGCCTCGGCGTTCATCGTCATGGCGATCATGGGCGGGGCGATCCTGCCGAAGCTCATGGGGCACGTTGGCGACCTGTACGGGATGTCGCGCGCCTTCATTGTTCCGCTGGGCTGCTTCGCTTTTGTGGCCCTCTACGGCTACCTGTGGCCCAAGTTGAGCAAGGCTGAATCCCTCCAGGGTGTGAGCACCACCGGCGGGCACTAGGCATTCGGGGACCCGCCCGTAATGCTGAGCATAACGCTGCAGGCGAACGGTTTTGTCGGTTTTTCGTCTCGCCAGAAGCGTCTGGGTCCGCAAGCTTAACCTCTAATTCACGGCGGGGTGTGACATGAACGAATTGAATATATCGCGACGGTCGTTTCTCAAGGGGGCAGGTGCGGCTCTAGCCTTACCTAATATTATTACGTCCAGTGCGCTGGGCGCGGGGGGGCGCCCGCCCGCAAGTGAGCGCATTGTCATGGCCGCCGTCGGCATTTCGCCGCATCAAGGATCGGCCGATCTCAAAGAATTCCTGCGTGATCCGAGGGTTCAGGTTGTGGCCGTGTGCGATGTCAAGAACGCGCATCTCGCGAATGCCATGAACCATGTGAATAACCATTACGGGAACAAGGATTGCAGGGGGTATGTGGATTATCGTGAAGTTGTGGCGCGTGACGACATTGATATGGTTATGTGTGCAACGCCGGATCACGGCCATGCGCAGGTTACCATTGATGCCATGAAGAACGGCAAAGATATTTACTGCGAGAAGCCTCTCTCTCTAACGATTGGCGAGGGTCGCAAGATGCTTGATACCGCGCGCAAGTATGGCCGGGTTTTCTCGTGTGGTAGTCAGCGTGTAATCGGAGACTGGGGGGCGCTTGCCTGTGCGGCAAGGAGTGGAAGATACGGAAAGATTCTCGAAGTTCACACCAATCCCGGCGGCCCATCGCGAATGTGCGATCTGCCGGGGCAACCGATCCCGGCAAATACTATTGACTGGGACCTCTGGTTGGGAGCAGCGCCGTGGGTGCCTTATCACCCGGACCGTTGCAGTAATGGTTTCAGGGCTTGGTCCGATTATTCCGGCGGAGATATGACGGACTGGGGTGGTCATAAGTTCGGAGCTGCGCTACATGGCATGGGGCTGGATCACACCGGGCCAACGGATGTCGGGATGGAAAATGGCAGCCTTACCTATGTCTTTGCCAATGGAATGAAGATACGTGTCACCGGAAGCGGAGATCCGAAGTACATTTGCGAGAAGGGCGAGGTCCAGCCCCTGAATGAGTTCAAAATTCCACCGGGCCTTCGCTGGTATGAAGATGGCGCCCAGTCGCCGCATGAGGATTTGGTAAACTGCATTATCAGCCGGAAACGTCCGTTCCAGGATGTGGAGTACGCACACAGGACGGCGACGGTTTGTCATCTGGGTAACATCTGTTACAAGCTTAACAGGCCGCTTAAGTGGGATCCGGAAAAGGAAGACTTCATTGGCGATCGGGAAGCCAGCAGGCTGATCGACAGACCGAGACGGGGACCATGGCAGATCTAGGAAGAAGCGCGTTGTCAATTTCGCCTATAGTATGAAAAGCGTTTTCTCGAATATCGAGATAGCTGCACCGAGAAGAGATCATTCCGATCTCCGTACAGCTCCGGCACTTCATCCCTGTTCCTCCTCATAATGCTATGTATTTTCATGGTGACCTCCTTTCAAGGTTTGTTGTTTCAACTCCACCTCATTTTTTAGCAGAGGGCGTGCCAATCAATTCATATGTTCAATGTGTTTTTGTAACTAGCTGAATTGAAAATATTTGCGAATAATTCGGCATGGCTTCGATTTGGCCGGATGCGTCAATATGACGCGACGCGGTTGCCTCAGCGCGACATTTCATTCCATATAGGATCCCTGTTCGGGTTGGGATTGTGGAATTTTCGGAGTTGGCGTACTGTTTGCGCCATGAATAGCTCCCTGCAACCCGGGGCGGAGCCCGTCCCTTGGAAGAAGAAATTCAGGCGTGAACTCCGGATCGGGACGGGAATCCTGCTGATCCTGGTCGGGCTTGTGGGAATTGTGGTGCCGGTGTTGCCGGGGTGGACTCCCCTGGCGCTGGGCATTCTACTGCTGGCACCCAAGACCCGTTTCAGCCGGTGGATCCGCGGACTGCTTAAGAAGATGCGAAAGCGGCTGCGGGAGCGGAAGCAGAATCGCGTCGATGGTCAGCCGGGTCAAGGGTGAGGCGAAGCGTTGATTCTATTCTGCCAACCGAGTATGGTACTGCGCAATGACGGGACGCATACCATTTTCCGAGCGTAACACCCCCTGGCGGGGTGTGCTTGATCTGGCTACTGGGTGCTACCCCGGCTTTCTGTTCGGCGGCGGCCTCGGGCACTGGCTACCGGTGTTCCATTTTCACGAAGCCATACCGGATCGGCTGGAACCCTATTTGATGTATCTGGCCGAGAACGGGTACAGGACGGTGACCTCCGAGGCGATTTCGGCTTATGTCCGAAGGGGTGTCCATCCCGGGCCGAAATCGGTGGCGCTCTGTTTCGATGATGCCTGGGCGAGCCTGTGGACCGTGGCCGCGCCCCTGCTCCGGAAATACGGGCTTCAGGCGATCACCTATGTGAGTCCGGCCCTGGTCCCTGAATTGGCGGCCCCCCGGCCGACACTGGGAAGCCCGGGCGGGGCGCCCCTGGGAGTGGATACGTCGGATACCCCCTTTGCTGCCTGGTGCGAATTGCGGGAGCTGCTGGCCTCTGGCACCATTGATATCCAGGCGCACACCCTGCGTCATGCGATGGTGTTTGCCGACCCGGTGATTCATGGGTTTGTGCATCCCGGGTTCAAGCGGCATCCCCACCTATATCCCTGGCTCGACACAGGATCCGGGGAACGCCCGCTCGCGCCCTCCGACCTGGGGGCGCCCCGTTATGTCCAGCGCTCCCGGTATTCGACTGCCCTGCGCTATGACAATCCGCTGGCCTTCGAGGCCTGTACCCGCCATGTCAGGGAAAACGGCGGGGAGGAGTATTTCGACCGCACCGGTTGGGCGCGGGAGCTCCGCGTTCTGGCTGGAGCGACCAAGGGGTGGCAGGAAAGCCCTGCCCGGCGCGATGCCGCCATCCTGGCGGACCTTGCTGCGGCCCGGGAGCAACTCAATGCCAAACTCAACACCGACACCGTGCGCCATATGTGCTTCCCCTGGGCCATTGCCAGCGAGCCCGGGGAACTCGCGGCGGAGAAGGCGGGCTACGAGACGGCGTTCGGTGACCGCCTGTTCGGCGGACGGGCCGTCAAGCCCGGCGACCCGCCCTACCGCCTGATGCGCCTGAAACACCAGCTTCTGTATTGTCTGCCCGGGCGTGGCCGGAAGTATTTTTTCAGCGGGACCTGAGACTCTTGAACACTGAACACTTAACACTGAATACGGATTCCCTCCCCAGAGTCTGCCTTTACACCGACTCCTACTATCCCGTGGTGGGGGGCGGGGAGGCGCATGCCCGGCTGATCTGTGGCGAGTTCCGTCGGCTGGGGATGCCGGTGTTTGTCCTCACCGGTCACAAGGTGGCCGCCTCGCCGGCTTTCGAAAAGGTGGACGATATCCCTGTCTACCGGGTTCCCCCCGCCGGGTTCCCCCGGCTGGGGAAATACCTGATGCTGGGCTCGTCCTTCTGGCGCCTGATCCGGATGAGGCGGGACTACGACGTGATCTATGTGTGCGGAATCCGCACCCTGGGGCTCTTCGCCGTCCTCGCGTCGCTCCTGCTCGGGAAACGGTGTGTGCTGCGGGCGGAGTCCCGGGGCGAAGTCTCGGGCGGCTTCATCTGGGAGAAGACCGACGGACGGGTGAATGCCTTGCTAAAGCTGTTGTTTATTGGTCCAATCGCACTTCGGAATGTTCTCTTGAAGAAGGCCGACGCCTTCCTGAGCATCGCGCCTGTCATTCGCGAGGAGTATGAGGCCTGCCGGGTTCCCACCGGAAAAATCGTGGATATTCCCAACGGCATTGATGTGACGAGGTTCAGTCCGGTAGCGGTGGAGGCAAAGGCTGCGCTCCGCCAGAAGCTCGGACTTCCGGAAGGACGACTGTTCGCTTACACGGGCAAGCTGAACCGCGGCAAGGGGCTGGAGTTTCTGGTTCGTGTCTGGAAGGACTGGGCTCCGCGGCATCCGGACTGCAAGCTCCTGCTGATCGGCTCCGGTGCCATGCAGTTCCTGTCATGCGAGAAGGAACTTCGCGAGTTCGTCGAGCAGAGCCGGATGCAATCAGAGGTGATCTTTGCCGGCAGCGTGGGCAATGTGCAGGAATACCTGCAGGCGTCGGACTATTTCGTCTTTCCCTCCGAAAGCGAAGCCCTGCCGCTGGCCTTGCTCGAGGCGCTGGCCACGGGCCTGCCGGCCGTGGCGTCGGATATTGCCGGGTGCCGTGCGGTCATGGCGGATGGCCGCGAAGGCAGATTGGCGCCACCGAATGATGCAGCGGCTTGGGTGGCCGGGCTGGATGCCCTTATAGGCAATCCGGCCATGGCGGCGGGGTGGGGAAAGGCGGGGCGCGAGACGGTCGTCAGAACGTTCAGCATTGCCCGAGTGGCCGAGGAGCATCTTGCCCTTTTCAACCGGATCAGGGGGGCAGCCCGGTGAGCCAGGCCAAAGAACTCCACGCGCCGCCGTCCACCGGAAAGCTGCTCCGGTTTACCGGATGGAATCTTTTCGGGCTATGTACGCCGATGATCGTCGCCTTCTTTGCCCTGCCGCCGTTGCGCGGGAGGATGGGGGAGGACATCTACGGTGCCTTCATGTTTCTGCTGACGGTCGTCAACTACCTCTCCATCCTGGACCTGGGGTTGGGGCGTGCGGTGACGCAATTCATGTCAGCCCGATTGGCGAGCTGCAGGGTTGAGGAGCTCCCCGGAATTTTCTGGACCGCGCTGGCGATGATGCTCGGTTTTGCGTTGCTTGGGATGGCCGTATTCTTTCCCCTGATTCCGCCCATCGTGGGACAATGGAGCAAGATTCCCCCTGCGCTCCAGCTGGATGCCGCCCACACGCTCTTTGCGGCGGGGCTGGGCACGCCGTTCCTGGTGCTGACTGCCTGTCTGGTGGGGGTGCTGGAAGCGAATCAGAAATTCAAACTGATCAACCTCATCCGCCTGCCGATGCAGATCTACACGTTTCTTGGTCCGCTGGCCGTGGCGCTGGTATCGCACAGCCTGCTGGCGCCGGTGGTGGCCCTGCTGGCCGGCAAGGCGGTGGAGTGCGCGATCTACTTTGCGGCCTGTCTCTGGGATGTGCCCGTGTTGAGGCGGGGTGTTGAATTCCAGCGCAAGCTGATCCGGCCCCTGTTCGCGCTGGGCGGGTGGATGTCGGTGTCGAGCATCGCCATGCTGGTACTCAACCAGGTCAACAGTGCGCTGATGTTCGGGCTGTTGCCGGTGGCGATGGTGGGGTTCTATGCCACCATTGCGGAGATGATCATCCGGCTGTTGATTTTCCCGCGGGCATGGGTCTCGGTGCTGTTCCCGTCGTTCTCCGCCCAGCATGCGCTGGACTCCGGCGCGTTGTCGGCCCTTTACGCGAAGGGCGTGAAAAGCCTGCTGCTGTTTTCCTTCCCGGTGGTGCTGGTGCTGTTCGCCTTCGCGTGGGAAGGGTTGATGATCTGGCAGGATGCGGCGTTTGCAACGGCGAGTGCGGGGGTGATGCGCTGGCTGACGGCGGGCATTTTCGTGTACAGCCTGTCGTTTGTGCCCTTCTCCCTGTTGCAGGGGGTAGGCCGGCCGGATATCAGCGCGAAGGTGCACCTGGTGCTCATTCCGGTGGCGATCGGGGTGGCCTGGGTACTGATGAAGCACTACGGCATGGTCGGGGCCGGGATCGCCTGGTTTATCCGTTGCAGCCTCGAGACGGTGGCGGTGAGCGTTCTGGCAAACCGGTTTGCGCCGGGGTCCGGCGCGGCGATCAGGCGGTCGGCGGTGATGATGCTGGCGGCGCTCCTGCTGATGCTGGGGGTGGCGATGGTGCCATCGTTCCTGTGGCGGCTGGTGGTGGTGCCGGTGGACGCGGCGCTATTTCTGGCGCTGGGCTGGCGCTGGCTGTTGGGGGATGAGGAGCGCCTGGCGTTGCGGGAGATGGTTCGCAGGGTCCTATGAGAAAATCCCGGTTCATCCTGCTCTCCCTGGTCATTTCCATGGCGGTGTATTTCACGCTGACCTGGCCGCTGGGGAAATTGTTCCACGAGGGGATTCCCTCGTCCAACCGGCCCGAAGCCGGCGGGGCGCGCTACATGATTCCCGGCGATCATCTTCAGTTTGTGTATCAACTGTGGATGCTGGCCGATTCGTTCAAGGGGGGCACCCCGCTGTTCTACCACGTGTACGAATTCAACCAGGGGGATGACAAGGCGCTCTACAATCCCGGCAGCTACTACTTTCCCTTCGGCCTGCTGTTCTCGGCGGGGCATGCACTCGGGGGGACCGTGATCGGGTGGAACCTGATGCTGTGTGTGACGGTCTGGCTTGTTTACCTTTCTACATGGTTTCTGATCCGGCGGTTTACCGCCTCGCGACTGACGGCGGCGGTGGCGGCCTTGCCGTCCATCCTGCTGCCCTACTTCTATGTATCGTTGCTGGGGGGGAGTCCCACCGGGATGGGAATGCTCTGGGTGCCCCTGATCTTCCTGGGTGTGGATGTGGCGATCCGCGACCGCAGGCTATGGGGCGGGATCCTGGCGGGAGTTCTATTGTTCATTGCCTCCTGGGTGGACCTGCATGTGTTCTTCTTTGTGTTCCTGGCGACGCCGGCGTGGATGCTGATGAGCCTGGCGTTCACCAAGGCGGAGACCAAGAGGTTCGGCCGGATCAAGTGGCGGAAATGGGTCTGGCCGCTCTCGCCGGTATTCCTGGGAATGGGTTTGGCTTATCTGCAGACCAGCCTCATCAAGGCCTCGCTCGATCACACTTTGCAGTCTGAGGGGCGCTCGATCAAGGAGTCGCTCGGGTATGCCCTCCGGTGGACAGGCTGGTTCGACACCACCCTGGATAACCAGTATAATATAATCTACATCGGGGTCGTGGTGGCCGTCATCCTGGGGGTGGGTTTCGTGCTGTTGGCCACCGATGCCTGGCGGAAGCCCGCACGGGGCAGGGTGCCGCTGGCGTTGTTCATGATGGTACTCGTTGCCATAGGGGGGATTGCCATCCTGGCGCTGGGGCCCAACACGCCGTTTGACCATGAGCACCGGCTGTGGAAGGCGCTCAGGACGATGATTCCGCCCTACAAGATGATCCGGCAGCCAGCCAAGATCTACTGTATTCTCACTCCCTTTCTGGGAGTTGCGCTGGCGCTGGCGATTGACCGACTGAACCGGTTGTCAGCCCGGAGGGTGTGGGTTGGCCTGTTGGCCGCTGCCATTGCCGCAGGGTGTTTTTGGGACTACGGAAGGCGGCTGGATCCCACCATCTGCCTGCTGGATTACGAGCAGGGTGCCTACAGGGCGGTTGCCCGCGATGCGGCGAAGTCGGGACGGGAGAACCGGGCGATGGCGATTCCCCTCTGGCCGGGCGACTCGCATTGGAATTCCATTACCGAATATTACGCCACGCTTCACCGCACCAAAATGCTGAACGGCTATTCGCCGTCGGTGTCGCGCCAGTATTTCGCGGATGTGTTCCTGCGTTTCGAGGCGGTCAACATGGGCGTGGTCACGGACGACATCCTGGACGGTCTGCTGGCGATGAAGATCGGCTATCTGGTTTTGCATGAGGACGCATTCCCGCAGAAGGTCAGCCCGTTTCCGGCGACCCAGACTTTGCGTGAGTTACGAAGGCATCCGCGCCTCAAGTTGCTGGCGCATGACAAGGCGGTGTGGGCGTTTAAGATACTGCCCAAATCCTCTCCAGCCCCAATACCCAATAACCCAGAACCCTTAACCCTTCTCACCGCCTGGCAGTGGGACGCCTGCGATGTGGCGGGTGGAGCGGCGACGGTAGAGAAAGAGGGGAGCAATACCTTCATGCGGTTGCCGGCGGGGGGCGGAACAGTGAAGTTGGATTCCCGGACGCTCTATCCCGTAGACGGCCTTCGTTATGTTGCCTCCGTCAAGGGGCATGGAAACTTGTCGGGCGCATTTGGATCGGGGCTAGTGGGCGATACCTTCACAGTTGAGGTGACGAGCGGGGGGGAGTGGAGCTGGGTGGAGATACCGGTGCCCGCCTTGCCGTCGGGCCGACAAACCCTGGTGGCGCCGGCCTTTACGAATACCGCGGGGACGGTGGATATCAGCATGATGACGCTACTGGCGGGACCGTGGAAATGGCTGAAACCCGGGGAGCGCGCGGTGATTCCCGCTGAGTCCCTTTTCAGGACGGGGTATTCGGACAAGGATCAGACCGGTGTCAAGCTGGACAAGGACCGGACCCAGGCCGAGGTTGCGGTATTTGTGCCGGTGGTGCCGGTGCTGCCCGGCCGTTATCGGGTGGCGTTAAATGTCGATGCCCCCGATGCAGGTTTCGCCCTAGGCAACTTCTCGGTGCAACACTCCGATGGCCGGAATCGCATGACCGTGCCGGTCGTGTCCGGCCAGGTCGCGCTGCTGGACTACCGCCTCGACAGCCCGCGTCCGCTGCGGCTCGAGTTCTGGTATGGCCGCGCTACCGATGTGGTGGTTCGCTCGATAACGCTGACGCGCCTCGAGTAGAGGGTTGACTAGAGAGCTATATAGCTATATTGTAGCTCTTTTAGTTATGTAAGCGTTGACTCGCTTTGCTCGCCGACGCCCTTCTGGCGGAAACGTTGACGGCGAGCGGAGGCGAGTCGGCTCAAGCCAGCAGGAGTGACAATGAAAAGCTTCATGTTGCCGGCCGAGCACCATGTTGCCGTGCAGCGAGTTTTGCAATTGGGGCGAAGCGGGGATCCGGCGGTGTTGCCGGAGTTGACCGCGCTATTGAAGCTTCCCTCGAACGAAGTGCAGCGGCTTGCGGCATCGGCGATTGGCAAGCTGGCAGGGTTCGGGGTGAATCCGGCGGATGCGGTGGCGGCTTTGGCGCCGCTGGCGCGGAGTGCGCGCCACCCTCAGACGCAACAATACGCGATTCGGGCTTTGAAGGCATATGCCGCTTTTGCGCAGGCCCAGCTGTCTGATTTGCGAGATGTTGCGCGAAATCCATCTTTACGCGATTATGTGCGTGCCGCTGCAACGACAACCATCGAGGCGATCGAGCAGGCGGCAAGAGATGCGGCGGCAGGTGTCCGGCATCGGTGCCAGCGTTGCGATGCGCCTGTCTCAGCACCGGAGCAGGAGCGCTCGCAGCAAACCTTTCAACGGCTGTTCTGCGACCGGTGTTTCGATGAAGTGTTCCTTGAGCGCCGTAACTTTGAGACCCAGGTCGAACTTAACAAGACCATCGAGGCGCGCGACGGCACTCTGGTGCAATCAAAGGGGGAGCGGCTTATTGCGGACTGGTTGACGGCTCACGGCATTGCTTATCGCTACGACGCGAAATTTCGGATCATTGCTGAATTCCAGATCAGGCCCGACTTCTATCTACCGGAGCAGGACGTTTACATTGAATACTGGGGACTCGACACCCCGCAATACAAGATGAGTATGTATAAGAAGCAGATGCTCTATCAACAGGAAGGCAAGCGCCTGATTTCTGTTTATCCCAAAGACCTTCCGCTGCTCGATGTCCTATTGAGTAGCAAGATTGTGCCTTATCGATAAAACGACGCAGCCTTTTTGATGGCCTCGGCGGCGATGGCGTTGCCTTGGGCGTTCCAATGGCGGTCGGTTTTGAGGTAGCAGGCGGACCAGCCGCCGGGGGTGGATTGGATGGCCGGCATCAGGTCCAGATACTGGATGTCGAGCGACCCGCACAACTCCCGCATCTTGACGGGTAGCGGCGCACTCCCGAGTTTGGCCAAACGCAGGAAATCAGTGTCGCAGGGAATGGTTAGGACCAAGATCGGCAGGTTGGGGGCGGCTTTGCGGAATTCACGCAGGACATGCTCCAGGCGGTCCCATTGTGTCGGGGTGAAATCAAAATACCCGGCGTAGTCGGCGGGCAGCGCAACCTGTTTGTGCCGCGAGAGCTCCTTGAAGTGTTTAATCACGTTTCCGGTGTAGGTGAACTGGAGCAGGAACTGCTCGAGAAACTTCGACTCACCTGCAGAGGGTGAGCCGCTGACCTTCAGGGTGTAGTTTGGTTTGGTGCCGGTGAAGAAGGGGCGCACCCGCCCGGCGTGCATGACGCGGCAGTAATCAAAGTCGTCATCAAGGAAATCATTGTCCGGCAGGATCGAGATGATCAGGGCCGCGTGCTCGAACTCTTTTGCCAGGTGCGTGTACAGCATCAGGTACTGGGTGGGGCCGAAGGAGCCCGAGGTCCCGAAGTTCAGGTGCTCCAGGCCGGTGGCGAGTTCCAGGCGATCACTCATCCGGTCTTCCGTGGCCACGCCCCAACCTTCCATGAAGGAGTCTCCGAGAACGACGACCCGCTTATTCCCGCGGGCGGACTTGGCTCGCTCGCGGTCGCGCATGCCCCAGGCGTTGGCGTGATAGGTGAGGGTGTAGTCGGGTGAGACATGCTTGAACGTGGAATGCGGATCGTGCCAGACCCCGAACCAGGGATTGCTGTCGGCCCAGAACCGGGACCCGATGTTGCCGAGGCAGTAGGCGGGTTTGGCGATCTTCAGTTTCCCGGTGGCGCAAAGCCAGGCGAGTCCGGCCTCAAGGAGGATAAAGGTTAGAAGCAGGCTGATGGTGAGGCGGAGTATAAATTTCATCGGAGGGTTCAGGGTCATTCAAGGTCCTTGTTCTTTAACACATACCAATCGCCATGCTTTTCGTACAGCCGATACCAGACAAGTCCGGTGTTGTCGCGTACCTCGTGGCGGAGGGTACAGGTTGCCGCAATGCGTTCAGGATCCATGTCCGGGAAGAACTGATAGGTGCCGACCGTCTCGATATTGGCATAATTCCATCGCCGGTTGGGATCCGGCGGGGGCAGGGCTACTTCGGCATGGTTGAGCCTGGCCGGGTGAACCGGGGAGAAAAGCAGGTGATAGATATAACCCTGCATCATCCGGGGAAACTGGACCGACTTGACGTCGTGCTGTTTTCCAAGATACCGCATGACATCCGGGATTCCCTGCTGAAGCCAGCCCTTGAGGTACAAATTGCCGCGGACAAGCCCCTGTGCCGTCTTGACTGTCGAGAAGGCAAGGTAGAGCGAAACCAGGGCGGCGAAAAAGATGGCAACGGAGCGGCGGGGGATTCGCATGAGCAGATACCAGCAGCCGGCGCATCCGAGGGCCGTGAGGAGCGTGATGTGGGTCAGGAGGTGTGTCATGCGTGACGTGTAGTGATTCTGAATGAAGACGGCCCCTGTAACAGGAGCAATTAGCAATCCCAGCAGTATCCAGATGGAGGCAAGGCGCCAGTGGCGGGCATTAGCAGGGTCATCAGGCAAACGCAGCAGCCCGAGTAGCCAGCGGGGTGCCAGCGTAGCGGCGATCAGGATGCTAAGTCCGAGCAGGTAGAAGGGGAGCAAGAGATGTTGGACGTGTGCGATCCCCGGAATCTGGTGGAGCGGCAGCATTCTCGGGGCGTTGAATACGAAGTTAAAGGAGAGGTAATCCCCGTACTGGGTGAGGAAGTTCTGCCAGGGGCTATCGGTGAAAAAAACACTTTCACGTGAAAACCGCCCTGCCGTGGAGGGTTTGGTAATACGGGGCACGATGGCGAGGATCATGAACAGTGAGTAGGTTCCACCGGCAACAAGGATGCGGGGCCAGTTGGTCCGGTTCCAGAGCAGTAAGCCTATACCGATCACCAGTGGCGCGAAGAAATACTGCGAGAGGTACTGGTGGGTCCACATGAACAGCATGAATCCCGTCAGGATGGCGAGCCCGTACAGGCGGGCTCCCGTGCGCCGGGTGGTGAGCAGGCGGATCATCAGGAGGAGTCCGGCGATCTGGAAGAAGGTCACGAAGCCCGGACTGACGGCCCAGCGCGAGAAAAAGATGTTCCAAGGGGAGGTGGCGAGCAGGGCCGCCGCAAAGAGGGCCGCGGCACGGCTGCGGAAAAGGCTATACAGCAACATGCCGAACAGAGGAATGGCCAGGGTGTTCAGCAGGGCACAGGGGAGCCGGGCGGCTAGCTCGGTAGGGCCCAGGAGCGCCACGAAGGGAAGGGTCAGGTAGGCTTGAAGAGCAGAGGGGTAGTCGCCGAATTGTCCTGTGTTGAGCGGCCAGCGGGTGCCATGGTGCTCTGTTCCCGTGGTTAGGAGGCTCCAGGCATCATACAGGTTGACCGCCTCATCCTGGCCGAAGCCGCCGGGGTAATCGCCGAGTTTGATCAGGCGAAGGCCAGCCCCAAGAAGGGTGATCAAGGTGAGGGCGATGAAGAATCCGTTTGCCCTCCTGCAATGAAATGCGAGCCATGAAGCAAATGCTGACATCCGTTTGTCCTTTTGTTTTTTGAACCCTAATGCAGAAACGGGGCTGGTTCGAGAATAAATGCTGTTACCGTTCTTCGTGATACTCGTCTTCCGTGTTGGCATCCCACGGGCTGCAATCCTGGCCCATGAGCTTTCTGGCGGCGAGCCAGCCTGACAGGATCGAGTGATCCATATTGTTGTAGCGGAACATGCCGCCGCGGCCGGCGACTTGCAGATTGGAGATTCCGGACAGCAGGAGCCGGGCGTGGGTGATGGCCTCCTGATAGGGGCCGGTGTACATCGGGTAGGCGTGCCGCACCCTGCAGACGCAGCCGTCGATGACCGCCGCCTCGCCCCCTATGCCGATGGCCTTGAGTTCCGTGGCCGCCAGTTTCAGGAGATCCTCATCGGGCGTGTTCCAGAGGGCATCGCCCTCATTACAGAAATACTCGCAACCCACAGGCGTATGATCTTGGGTGGGGGTCATCCAGCGGCTCCAGTTCTTGAAATTCTGGATCCGGCCCAGTTTGACCGAGGGGTCGTGGACGTAGATCCAGGTGTCGGGAAAGACCTCGGCTTTGTCGAGGATGAGGTTGACCGAGATGAAATCCCGGAAACGCATGTTCCGTGTTGTGGTCTTTACTTCTCGGCTGTCCGGGAAAAGCAGCGCCAGGGTATCGGGCAGGGGAATGGTGGAGACAACCACATCGGCGGAGTGTTCGGTTGTGAGGCCGTCCTTGGTTACGGCAACACCGGTTAATTTGCCATCCTGATGCCGCAGCCCCGTGACCTGGTGACCGGTCAGGATGGTACCGCCTGTCGCCTTGATCTGCCCAGCTACTGCCTCGTACATCATGCCCGGTCCGTATTTGGGATAATTGAACTCCTCAATCAATGAGGTTTCCTTGGCCTTGGGTTGAAGCAGGGCATTACGGACCGCCTCCCAAAGGGAGAGTCCCTTGATGCGTTGAACAGCCCATTCGGCTGACAGCTCAGAGGTGGGGATGCCCCAGACCTTTTCCGTATAGGACTTGAAGAAGGTTTCGAAGAGCCGTTTCCCGAATCGGTTGGTCACCCAATCGGCGAAGCTTTTTTCGGGGCGTATCGGGCAGATTTTATATCGCAGGAAGCTGAGGAACCACAAGGCCGACGGGCCAATCCCGGCATTGTGAAGGGCATCCTTGATTGTAATCGGGTACTTGAAGAAACGGCGGTTGTAATAAATTCGAGAAAGTCTGGAGGTTTTCTGGAAGTCAGCTTTAAGGGCTGCATGCCACCAGGCTTCGACCTCTCGGTTCTTGGTGAAGAAGCGGTGTCCGCCCAAGTCAAAGCGATACCCATGGTGCTCGGTTGTCCTGGAAATACCGCCAACGATATCGTCCCGCTCAAAGACGATAACCCGGTGATTCTTCTGAGCCAGTTCGAGTGCGGCCGCCAGCCCTGCCGGACCGGCACCAAGCACAATCGCAGTTCTAGTATTTTTTTCTTTCATGGGATGAGTTTTTACATTAAAACTCAAAAATCTGTTAATTATTACGCGGGAATTGCTATGGCATCAATACAAATAGGAAAAGGGGCGGGTGGGCGGCCGCCTAAGTTCAAGGAAGTCCGGCGTCCCATTACCGTGACGTTGCCTGAGCGGATCTTGAAATCGCTTGAGCGGGTCAGCCCCGACCGGGCGAAGGCGTTGGTGAAATGTGTCGAGGCGACGCTCGGGGCGGAGATCAACGAAACGGGGTCTGTTGAGCTGATCGAGGTTCTGCCCGGGAAAGCGCTCATCGTGGTCGACTCAAACCGATCCCTGAGCCGGATTGACTGGCTTCGTCTGGTTGAAATTGCGCCTGCGCGATATTTATTAGTCTTTCCTCCCGGGATGCCGATTGAGCGCCTGGAAGTTGAGCTTCAGGATTTGGTGGAGAGCCTCACTCCTGCCGAGGCGGAGGAGCGTCTTCTGCTGGAGCGGTTGCAGAAAATATTGACCCAGCACCGCCGGCAGAAAATGATTTCCAAGGGCGAGTTGCTGCTTGTGGATGTGTCCAGATGAAGCCATCGTTTCGCGATGTGCTGGCGGCGTGGCGGTGGCCGCTTCTGGTAGCCTTCATCACAGGACTCGGGCTGGTGATACGGCTTTGCATGGCCTGGGCCATGAGATATCCGGCCTGTAATGGCGACTTCAGCGTGATCGGGCTGATGGCCCGGCACATGGCTGAAGGCGTCGACTATCCGTTTTTTGCCTACGGCGTGGCCTATATGGGGAGTTTGGAACCGGGCCTCTCCGCGCTCCTGGCCAGACTCCTGCACGTCGAGGTCTCGGCGTTTATCGTCAATCTCAGTCCCGCCCTTGTCGGGACGCTGCTCCTGCCACTCCTGTATCTTTTCGGCCGTGACGCCGGCAGTCGGCGCGCGGGGCTTCTGGCGATGCTGTTCTGCCTGGTCGGATCCGATACGCTCCTGCACAACTCCGTAGCCCCGCGCGGGGGATACATGAATGTCATGG
>Ga0007794_10000232_pt1 | contig 17795 bp, 17 predicted proteins | sample CryBogmetaGMA5M_FD_60365 | JGI IMG/M metagenome (GOLD analysis project Ga0007794, IMG submission 60365) | Freshwater microbial communities from Crystal Bog, Wisconsin, USA - MA5M | ecosystem: Environmental > Aquatic > Freshwater > Lake | place: Crystal Bog, Wisconsin, USA | collected 2009-07-06
GGGAGGCGGGGTCCTGCACCTTCTGAATACTGGCCAGGAGGGGTGCGAGGGGCTTGGCGCCGGCAGCCTCGATGGCCTTCTCGTCCATGCCACTGGCGAAGAAGTCGCCGACCTTGCGCAGCTCACTGCCCCGGGGGGCCGGCTTGGCGGCGGCGGCTTCCAGGATCTCCTTCAGGGTCTGGTGGGTCTGGGCATCCACATCCTGGTCCACCCCATAGCGCTCGTACTCGGCGGGGATGGCGGTGCGCTTGAGCCAGGTCCCCAGGGCGTGCTGGAAGAAGTCCTGGGTGGGCTTCACGGTGGGGTCCATGTAGGCCGGATTGAAGCCCCGGTAGGCCACCTGGGCCGGGAGGGCCGCCAGGACGGTCAGGGCGAGCAGGGCAGGGCGGATATCCACGGGGTTCCTTTCAAGCGTGCTGGGGACTTAGGCAAGTGGCGGCGCTGGTGAGCGGCGTCACTTCAAGCCTCGTATGATGAGGGTATGAGCCTAGCAGGGCAGGCCCCGGGGTGGAACCATGGGTTACCCCCCGCCAGGAGGGGTTGCTCCGGGCGGGGGGTAATGGCCTCGTGCCGTGCCGTCATGGGCTAGAAGCGGACGGTGACGGTCTCGCCTTCTTCCATGTGGACGGTGTCGATGAAGCGCACGAGGCGGGTGCCGTAAGTGAGGATCAGGCTGGAGGTGCGCACCCCATGGCCGAAGTGGCGCACGCCCTGGAGCAGGTTGCCGTGGGTGACGCCGCAGGCCGCAAAGACGATCTGGTTGCCGGGGCAGAGGTCGTCCGTGAAGTAGATGCGGTCGAAGTCCACACCCATGGCCTCGGCCTTTTCCCGGCTGGCGGTGTTGCTGTCCACCTTGAGGCGGCCCTGGATCTCGCCATTGAGGCACTTGAGGGCGGCGGCGGAGATGACGCCCTCGGGCGCTCCGCCCGTGCCCATCACCGCATGGATGCCCGTGCCGCTGACGGCGGCGCTGATGGCGGCGCTGAGGTCGCCATCCCCGATGAGCTGGATGCGGGCGCCAGCCTTGCGGATGTCGGCGATGAGGTCGGCATGGCGCTCTCGATCCAGGACACTGACGGTGATCTCGGAGACCTTCCGGTTCAGGGAGCGGGCAATGATCTCGAGGGTCTCATGCACGGGCGCATCGAGGTTGACCTTGCCCTTGGCGGCGGGGCCTACCACGAGCTTCTCCATGTAGAGGTCAGGGGCGTGGAGGAGGCCGCCGCCCTCGGTGGCAGCCAGCACGGCGATGGCATTGGGGGCGCCGGTGGCGCAGAGGTTGGTGCCCTCGAGGGGATCCACTGCGATGTCCACCGCAGGGTGGTCCCCATCCGGGGAGGGGCCCATGCCCACGTTCTCACCGATGTACAGCATGGGGGCTTCGTCCCGCTCGCCTTCGCCGATGACGATGGTGCCCGCCATGCGGACGCTCTCCATGGCCTTGCGCATGGCCTCGACCGCAAGCTTATCGCTGTGCTTGCGCCGGCCGTGACCGATGGAGGTGGCGCAGGCGATGGCAGCGTCTTCGACCACCCGCAGGAATTCGAGCGAAAGGGTGTGTTCCATGGTGGGCTCCGGAAGAGGGTGTCGAAGGGGTCAGGCCATGCGGTGGACGCTCTGCCGAATCCAGTCCATGAAGGGCTCGGAACCGGCCTCGACCTGGAACATCAGGATCTCGGGAACTTCATAGGTGTGCAGGTCGGTGATGACTTCCGAGACCTTCGGGAAGAGGTCCGAGGTGGTCTTGATGACCAGCATGACCTCCTCGTCGAGGTGCGTCTCGCCCTTGAAGTAGTAGTAGCTCTTGATGCCGGGAATGATGTTGACGCAGGCTGCGTAGGCCTGGTCCACCAGGGCGGCCGCAATGGTCAGGGCTGTCTCCTCGCTACCGCAGGTCGTGAGGATGGTGCAGGCGTCGCTCATCGAGGGGCTCCCCGCCGGGCAGGCGGAACCCTTCATAGTAACTTGGGGAAGGATGCGGTGCGGATCACGAAAAAGGACCATTTGCAGGAGTTCTGACTCTGTGGTGGTCAGACCAGGGATGAAAAAAACCGATTCGGTGTTCGGTCTAGAGCGAGGGCAGAGACGCAGAGGATGAAGGTTCAAATCCTCTCGCGTGCTCCGTATTTGGCGCCGACCCACCAGGGCGTCGGATTCGAACGCACCCGGCTGCGCTGTGTGCCGGCCTTGTTCGGCGCCACATCTAGTGGCGCCTCGGCAAGTCCACTCGGAGGTTCGAATCCTCTCGCTGGTGCCCCGTTAGTGACAGCGACCCACCAGGGCAGTCGATTCGAACCGCGCTTGGCTACGCCAATCGCCGGCCTGCGTCGGCGTGCCATCGAGGCACGCCTTTGGCAGTCCACTCGGAGGTTCGAATCCTCTCGCGTGCCCCGTATTTGGCGCTGACCCACCAGGGCATTCGATTCGAACGCGCCTGGCTGTGCCAGTCGCCGGTCCCGCTTCGGCGCCACATCTAGTGGCGCCTCGGGCGGTCCCACTCGGAGGTTCAAATCCTCTCGCCCGCTTCGACCATCAAAAAGGGGTGCCGAGGCACCCCTTTTTGATGGTCGGGGCGAGAGGATTCGAACCTCCGACCTCTCGGTCCCGAACCGAGCGCTCTACCAGGCTGAGCCACGCCCCGACGAAGGTTCGACTTTACTCCATATGGGGAGGAGCGTCCAGTCGGTCTAGCGCCGCTCGAGGCCCAGGGCAACGCGCTCCTCGTGGCGGAGGGCCAGGAGGCGCATGGCTCGGCGCAGAGGGTCTTCGTCGGCCACTGGTTCCGGCGCTGCCACCGGGGCATCGCAGGGGACCACCTGGAGGCCCCTCATCTCCAGGCCCAGGGAGCGCTGGATGCGCAGGCGCATCTGGGGCCAGACGGCGGCGGTGGCCTCCCGCAGCGCACCGATGTGGGCGAGCTCCCAGCAGCCCATGACGAGGATGTCCCGCTCGACTCGCAGGAGCCGGGTACGGTCCGCAAGGGCCGGACCCACGATGAGCTTCCAGGCGGCCCGCAGGCGCAGCTCCGCCCGCTGTCCGGCCAGATGGTCGCCCACTGGCACGAGGCGCATGGGGCGCGAGGAGCGTCTCATGGCACCCACCGGGGTGGCGGCAGGGGGGCGCAGGCCCGCTCGCCATTGAGCAGCACCGGCGAGCATACCGTCGGGACCATGTGGCCGGAGGCTTCGTCGTAGAGGGGCTGGAGCAGGTTGTGTAGCTCGCCGCCCTTGCGGAACAGCACCTCATCCACGCTCCGCACGCGGCTGGCGGGGATGGCGTTGGCTTCGCACAGGGCCAGGACTTCTTCGACGGTGCTTGTTTTGGTGCGGGCCTCGATGAGGGCGACGACCTCTTCCCGGTCCTGGACCCGCCCCCGGTTGACCTTCCACTCGGGCCGGGCCTCCAGGTCCAGTCCCAGCCACATGGCCAAGACCTCGAACTGGCGGTCACTGCCCACGCCGATGGCGACCTCGCCGTCGCTGCAGGGGAAGCTCTGGTAGGGAACGATGTGGGGATGGGCGTTGCCCCAGCGCTTGGGGGTCTCCCCTGTCATGAGGGCCCCGGCGGCCACGTTCACCAGACCTGCCAGGGCGGCCTCCATGAGGGGCACCTCCACGTGCAGGGCTTCGCCGGTGCGCTCGCGGTGGAGCAGGGCGGCCTGGATGCCATTGGCGCAGTAGAGCCCAGCGAGCACATCCACCAGAGCCATCCCCACCTTCATGGGGCGGCCTTCCGGTTCCCCGGTGACAGCCATCCAGCCGCTCTCGGCCTGGATGATGAAGTCGTAGCCCGCCCGGCGGGAGGCGCTCACGTCTGAAGCGAACCCGCGCACCGAGGCCAGGATCAGCTTGGGGAACTTCGCATGGAGGCGCTTCCAGCCCAGGCCCAGGCGGTCGGCGGAGTCGGCGCGAAAGTTTTCCACCAGGACATCGGCGTCCTTGATGAGGCTGAACAGCAGCGCCCGGCCCTCCTCGGTGTGGAGGTCCACCGAGCGGCTGTGCTTGCCCCGGTTGGCGCTGCGGAAGTAGGCGCTCATCTCCGGGTCGTCTTCCTCGAAGGGCGGCCCCCAGCCGCGGGTGGGATCGCCGCCCGGGGGCTCCAGCTTCTGCACCTCGGCCCCCAGGTCCGCCAGCAGCTGGGTCGCGAACGGTCCTGCCAGCACGCAGGACAGGTCCACGATCCTGAAGTGGGAGAGGGGTCTTGGCATGGGCAGGGCTCCACCGTCCAGACTACTTCAACTCCAGCTGGACCTCGCCTTCCAGGTAGGCGGAGGAGAGGAATCCTTCGGGGCCGGTCCCGACCTCGCCCATGCGCAGCTCGCGGAGCTGGCCACTCAGGCTGAGGTTGGGCGCCAGGGTGCGGTTCAGGCCCGCCTGCACGGACTCCCGCAGGCCCTGGAACTGCTGGTCCAGGAGGAAGTGGGCCTTCTCCGTGAGGACCTTCCGCAGGCTCGAGTGGTAGATCCAGTCGCCCATGCGGGTGAGCCAGCTGCGGCTCTCCAGGGTGAAGTCCAGGCCCTCGAAGCGCAGGTCATGGGTGAGGGGATCCCGTACGGGTCGACCAGAGAGGGTGACCTTGCCGGTGACACGCCCCTCCAGGCCCACCTCCATGAAGGCCCGGCCCTGCTCGCCCCAGACCCGCACGGCGGTGATGCCGAAGCGCCCGCGGTCCGTGTCGAAGGTCTTCCCCACCAGCTCCGTGGCCAGCTGGCGGCTGGCATGGGCGTAGGAGAGGTCCGCCTCGACCTTCAGCCGGAACCCGCTCCGGGGGCTGGCGTTGGGCTCGAGGGCCGGGAGGGCCGCCGCCGGGACCTGGGGCTTCGCACCCATCACCAGGCGGGGCTGGGTCTCGAGCTCGGGGGTGATGACCAGCACCCGCCCCTGGGTGACGAGCGGGGCGAGGCGGATGCGCCGGGGCTGGAAGAGCAGGTAGAGGTCCCGGCCCAGCTCGATGGGCTGGCTGAGGAGGGTCCAGGCCTCCTGGGCCTTCTGGCGGGCCAGGGCGCTCTCCCGCACCAGGCGCCCCAGGGTGGCTGCACCATCGGCTAGGTTCTCGTGCATGCCCGCCGCCACCTGGCTGGTGATGTCGAAGCCCAGGAAGGTGATCTCGCAGGCACTGAGCGGGCGCACCTCGAAGGCCGTCTGGCTCAGGTCCACGGTCCAGTCGGGGCGCAGGCCGAGGGTCGTCTTCAGCTCCAGCATGACCCGGCGCGGGGCCTCGGGGCTGCGACCGCAGGAACCCACCACGGTGTAGTGTTGGCCCAGGGTCCGCACGCTCACGTCCATGCCGTAGTTGGCCACCACCAGCACCGAGACCTGGGCGTCCTTCATGCGCACCAGGAGGGGCTCGCGGATGAGGTTGAAGCGGAAGTAGGCCCGGGGCTTGCCCTTGATCTCCGCCCAGGTCTCGATCTTCGGCGGAGACAGCGGCACCTGGGCCTCCATCTGCGCCAGCAGGGGGTTCAGGTCCACCCGGATCGGCAGCGCCAGGTACGACGCCTCCACCGTCCCGGCCGGAGGCGCAGGTGGGGTCTGGGCCAGGAGGGGCAGGGCGAGGGCGAGCAGGGCAAGGCAAGGTCGCAGGGGGGATCGCAGCACTCCCCAACGCTAGCAGGTCAGCTGGCGGCGCTGACCCGCCGGTAGGCGGCTTCCAGGGTGGTGGCGATCTCCTCGGGCTCGTGGCCCAGGAAGTCCGAGCGCTGCATGAGGTGCAGCAGCTCGCCGTCCCGAAGGATGGCGGCCTGGGGGCTGGTGGGCATGGCGCCCTCGAAGTAGTCCCGGGCCTGGGCGGTGGCTTCCTTCTCCATGCCGGCGAAGACCGTGACCAGGTGGTCGAACTGCAGGCCCCGCCGGAGGGCCGCTGCCACACCCGGCCGGGCCCCCGCAGCGGCGCAGCCGCAGACGCTGTTCACCACCAGCAGGGTGAGTCCGGGCTGCTGGAGGGCCGCATCCACCTGGTCGCGGTTGAGCAGCTGATGGAAGCCGGCCTCCATCAGCTCCTGTCGCATGGGGGCGACCATCTGTTCGGGGTAGTTGCTCATGAGTTCCTCCGGAGGGTAAAGTTTACCAATCCAGTCAAGATTCTGCCACGGTCTGTTGTGCGATGCTGGAACTCGTTCTTTGGAGCCGCCATGAAGGACTTTTTCAAGAGCTTCTTCGCCACCCTGCTGGCCCTCGCTGTGGCGGGTGGTCTGCTGTTCGTCCTCCTCATCGGGGTGGCGGCGGCGGTGGGCTCCTCGGGCAAGCCCTCGGTGCCCTCCAAGGCGGTGCTGGTCTTCGACCTGGACACCAGCCTGGTGGATGCGGATCGGGATGCCGAGCCCGGCGAGGCCCTGAGTGAGGCCATCGGCGGCGGGTCCACCCACGCCCAGGTGCTGCCGACGGCCATCGAGGCCCTCGACCGCGCGGCGGCAGATCCCCGCATCACGGGCCTGTTCCTGACGGGCAGCCTGCGCGCGGCCGGCCCAGCCCAGCTGCGGGAGCTGCGGGAGGCCATCCAGCGCTTCAAGGCCAAGAAGCCCGTCCTGGCCTACAACCTGGGCTGGAGCAAGCGGGACTACTATCTGGCGGCCGGGGCCACCACGGTGATCATCAACCCCTTCGGCGAGATGGAGCTCAACGGCCTGGCCAGCGAGCCCATGTTCTACGGCGAGGCCTTCAAGAAGTACGGCGTCGAGGTGCAGGTCACCCGCGTCGGCAAGTTCAAGAGCGCCGTGGAGCCCTTCATCCTGGACCGCATGAGCGACGCCAACCGCGAGCAGATCCAGAAGCTGCTGGACGATCTGTGGGGCGAGTGGAAGGAGACCGTGGCGGCGGACCGGAAGAAGACCCCGGGTGAGCTGCAGACCATCGCCGACGAGCAGGGCCTGCTGGAAGCCAACGAGGCCAAGCGCCTGGGTCTGGTGGATCGCATTGCGCCCTACGACGAGGTGCTGGACGAGCTCAAGAAGCTGGCGGGCAAGCAGCCCAAGGACAAGGACTTCCCCCAGATCACCCTGGCCACCTATGCCGGCATTCCCGGCGAGGCCAAGACCGGCGGCGCCCGCATTGCGGTGGTCGTGGCCGAGGGCGAGATCGTGGACGGCGAAGGCAAGGGCAACCAGGTCGGGGGTGAGCGCCTCAGCCGCGAGCTGCGGCGCCTGCGCATGGACGATCGCATCAAGGCCGTGGTGCTGCGGGTGAACAGCCCCGGTGGCAGCGCGTCAGCCTCGGAGCTCATCCAGCGGGAGGTGGTGGTCACCCGGAAGACCAAGCCTGTGGTCATCTCCATGGGCCACCTGGCAGCCTCCGGCGGCTACTGGATCAGCACCTATGGCGACCGCATCTTTGCCGAGCCCACCACCATCACCGGGTCCATTGGCGTCTTCGGGCTACTGCCCAATGTGAAGAAGCTGGCCAACGACCACGGCATCACCTGGGACAGCGTGCAGACCGCCAAGCTGGCCAACCCCATGTCCATGGCCCGGCCCAAGAACGAGCTGGAGCTGAAGCGCATCCAGGCCCTGGTGGACCACATCTACGACCAGTTCATCGCCAAGGTGGCCGACAGCCGCAAGCTCAAGAAGGAGGCGGTGCAGGAGATCGCCCAGGGCCGCGTGTGGTCCGGTCGCGAGGCCCTCAAGCTGGGCCTGGTGGACGAGATCGGTGGCCTGAGCGACGCGGTGAAGCACGCCGCCAAGCTGGCCAAGGCCGAAGGCGACTACACCGTGCAGGGCCCCGAGCGGGAGCCTGACGCCTTCAAGGAGATCCTCAAGAACATCGGCCAGAGCAAGCCCCGCAAGCTCGCCAAGCCCGGCCCGGTGGACGTGCTCACCGAGAGCCTCAAGGGGCAGTTCGAGCGCCTGTCGGCCCTCAACGATCCCCATGGGACCTACGCCCGCATGCCCTTCGACCTGGATCTCCGCTAAGTCGCTTTCCGCTTCAGGCTCAGCTCCAGCACGAACTCCGCCACGGGTTCGTAGGTTCCGTCCGGGGCCAGGACCGCGGCCTGGATGGCCATGGGCTCGGTGATGCGCTCCCCCGAGGCCAGGGTGCGCGCCACCTGGTCCTGGATGGCCGCGCCAGCGTTGCAGATGAAGTAGACATCAGCCTCGGGGCGCTTCAGGAAGTCCGCCCGGAAGGCCTTGAAGACCAGGCCAACGCCCCCGCCGGCGCGGCGGATGGCGGCCATGGCCAGGAGGCCCCCGGCGCAGTCCGCACCGATGGCCAGAGCGCCAAAGTACATGGAGCCCAGGTGATTCCGGCTCCAGCGGCGGAGAGGGAGGCGCACCACGCAGCGGGTTTCGCTCAGCTCTACCACCGTGGGCCGCACCGAGGCCAGCAGGGGAATCTTCAGCCACCCGAAGAGGCGAAGCCCCCAGGTCGCTTTGAATCGCTCGAAGGAGGAATCCATGGCACCTCGCAGAAAGCTCAGTCCTCGAGTTGGTTCAGATCCAACAAACCCTCGGGGCCATCCAGGTCGAGGCGGCCGCCGGGCAGGTCCAGGGTCCACCAGGCCTTTACGTAGGGGATGTCGCAGGTGCCGGTGCGGCCGGGGCGCAGGTCCCGCATGACCACCATGTCGCAGCCAGCAGGGCCGGGGTCCAGGCGGAGCACTTCGCCCACCTTCCGACCCGCCACGAACACGCCACAGCCGATCCACTGGTGGCGGAAGGTCTCGCCCTCCTCCAGGATGGCGGCGGCCTCGGGCATCCACACGGCCCAGCCACGGTAGGTCTCAGCGGCGGTGCGGTCCGGGATGCCCTCGAGGGACAGGCAGGGACGGTCCTGGTGCCAGCGGAAGCTCCGCAGGGCCGCAGGTTGGGCTGGCGGCGCCGCCGGAGCATTCTCCAGGTCCAGGTGGGGCGGGGCCAGCACCAGACCTATCAGGCCTTCCAGGCGCTCCGGGTGGTCCATGACCGAGTGGAAGAGGAACTCACCCTTGAGTCCCTGCGCCTTGGCGAGGTGGCCGGCGAGGAGCACCTAGGCTTCATCCCCGTCGAACAGCTCAACTTCGACGGACAGACCGGCCTTCTCACCGGCGGTCTTGCAGAGGGTGCGGAGGGCGGAGATCATCCGGCCATGCTTGCCGATGATGCGCCCTCGGTCCCGGGGGTCCGCATGCACCAGCACGTCACGCCGACGGCCCTCGCTGGAGACCTCAACCCGGAAGGCTTCCGGGTGGTCCAGGAGGGGCGTGAGCACATCGACCAGAAAGGCTTCGAGGTTCATGGTGCCTCGCAGGAGACAGTGGCCGCCGGACATGGTCCGGCTGCCGGGAACCTGGGAACGGCTAGATGACCTGGTTCTTCTTGAACAGGTCGAGCACGGTCTTGGAGGGCTGAGCGCCCTTCTGGAGCCAGGACTTGGCCTTCTCCACGTCGATGCGGACCGCCTCACCGGAACCGGCGATGGGGTTCACGAAGCCCAGCACCTCAACGGCCTGGCCGGTGGGGATGCGGTCGTTCTCGGAGACGACGATGTGGTAGAAAGGGCGCTTCTTGGCACCATTGCGAGCAAGACGGATCGACAGCATGGACACTCCCTGAGCAGGAAAGTGTATCGCAGAATCACCCTTGTCCCAAGCGCTAATTCAGAGGGCCAAAGGCCCCCTGGGCTCGAAGGTGCTGGGGGGGAACTCGGCCTCCAGCCCGGCCTGCCGCTCCCGGATGTTGCGGTGGAGGCTGGGCCAGCGGGGATGCTTCCGGACCGGCTCCAGGAAGGGCGAGGCCTCGTACCAGGCGACGCAGCTGAAGCCCTGGACGAAGGCCCGGGTGGCGCACTCCATGGCGCGGTCGGCATCCCCCAGCAGGGCATAGGCCTCGGCTTCCTTGAAGGTCCACTCGCCGTCGGGGATGCGGAGCTTGCCGCGCACCTCGTCCACCCGGCGCAGCTCTCGCAGGCCCTCCGCATCGCGGCCCTCCAGGTGGGCGGCATAGGCTCGGCAGAGGTCGAGGAAGGGGGCCGGGGTCATGTCCGTGGTGCTGCCGGCCTTGAAGTGCTGGTAGGAGGCCTGGGGCGCTCCCTGGATGAGGGCCAGGTAGCCCCGGTAGAACAGGATGCTGGCATCCGGGTGGAGGGCCTCCGCCCGCCTCAGCTCCCGCTGGAAGGTGGCCAGGTCCTTGAGGTAGAGGTACGTGGTCTCGGCGACCCAGGAGGAGGGTGAGTCCAGGGTTCCCAGCAGGCTGGTCCGGCGCAGCAGGGCCTTTCGGGCCCCCTCCAGGAGGCCCGAGGTGCGGCAGGCGTAGGCCACACCGATGTAGAGGTCGGGGCAGCTCGGGCGCAGCCGGAGGGCCGCCTGGAGGTGCTTGAGGGCCAGGCTTTGGTTGCCGGTGTCCGTGAGCATCAGGGACCAGAGGAAGGTCGCCCGGGGATGCCCTGGGGTCAGGGTCATCACCTTCTGAAAGACCTGATGGGTGCGGGAGCTGAGGCCGATCCCGGCCTGGTCGGGGTTCACCCAGAGGCTGCGGTAGAGGTGGTCCCCCAGTACCGTCCAGGCGGTGGCGCAGGTCGGCTCCTCCTGGGCCAAGGCCCAGGACTCGGACAGGCGGGCCGAGGCCGTGTGATCGTCCTGGATGGAGAGCCCATCCAGCAGGCGCCAGAAGCGGCCCGGGGTCTGGGGCACCAGGTCCTCAAGCGCACGGTGGCGTAGGGTCAGCGGCCAGTGCTGGACCAGGTGCTCCAGGGCCCGCTGAGGCTCCGTGGCCTGGGGGGCGTCCAGGTGCCAGGGGTGGCCAGCCTGCAGGTCGGCGGCGGTGGTCCAGGCCACAGCCAGGGCCAGGTTGTCCCCCTCCCGCCGGCCGGTGAAGCGCACCAGGCGTAGACTGGGAGGCAGGCTCGCCAGCTGGGACGGGGAGGGCGCATCCAGGCCTTGGATGACGGTGGCGCCTGTGAGGACCTCCAGCAGGTCGGCGAGGAGCACGGCCATGCCCGGCCCCAAGTCCCGGGGGCCATCGTCCAGGCGGGAGGCCAGGATCAGCACCCGCTCCGGCGCTGAAGGCCGCAGGAACAAGCGGCCGGCCACACCCAGCCCCACCAGGGCCAGGATCAAGGCGATCCAGACCCGCAGGCGGACCGGGAAGGGTGTCGAGGTGGGCATGGGAGGGGTCAGAAGGGTAGCTTGGGGCCGCCGCCCATCTTGGCCATGCGCTCCATGCGGGCCATGAACTTGGGATCCTTCATCTGGCCCATCATCTTCTTCGTCTCCACGAACTGCTTGAGCAGCTGATTGATCTCGCTCACAGGGCGACCGCAGCCCGCCGCGATGCGGCGCTTGCGCTTGCCGTCCAGCAGGTTGTGGTTGGCCCGCTCAGCGGGGGTCATGGAGTTGATGATGGCCTCCAGGTGCTTGATGCGCTTGTCCGTGGCCACGCTGGCCAGCTGCTCCTTCATCTGCCCCAGACCCGGCAGCATGCCCAGGATCTTGTTCATGGAGCCCAGCTTCTGCACCTGCTGGAACTGCTTGCGCATGTCCTCGAGGGTGAACTGGTTCTTGGCCATGCGCTTGGCCATGACCTCCGCTTCCTTCTCGTCGATGCGGTCCTTGGCGTGCTCGATGAGGCTGAGCACATCGCCCATGCCGAGGATGCGCTGGGCCATGCGGTCCGGGTGGAAGCGCTGGAAGTCCTCCAGCTTCTCGCCCTCGCCCACGAACTTGAGCGGTCGCCCCGTGGCCTGCTTGATGCTGAAGGCTGCACCGCCGCGGGTGTCGCCGTCGGTCTTGGTGAGCACCACACCAGTGATGGCCAGCTTGTCGTTGAAGGCCGTGGCGCTGCGCACCGCATCCTGGCCCGTCATGGCGTCCGCCACAAACAGGATCTCGTCAGGGGAGGTGGCTGCCTTGATGCGCGCCAGCTCCTCCATGAGCCCTTCATCCAGGTGGAGGCGGCCGGCGGTGTCTAGGACCACCACATCCCAGCCCTTGAGGCGCGCCTCGGCCACGGCGGCCGCGCAGATGGCCACGGGATCGGTCTCGGTGGTGCGGAAGGAGGGCACCCCGGCGTCCCCAGCCACCACATGCAACTGCTCGATGGCCGCAGGGCGGTAGACGTCGGCGGGCACCAGCAGGGGGGAGTGCCCCATCTTCTTCAGGAACACCGCCAGCTTGCCGCAGGTGGTGGTCTTGCCGGCGCCCTGGAGGCCCACCATCATCACTACCGTGGGCGGCTTGGAGGCGATGGCCAGGGGATGCTCGGGGGCCTGGCCGCCCATGATCTCCACCAGCTCCCGGTGGACGATGTCAATGAAGGCCTGGGTGGGGTTGAGGCCCTGCAGGACCTCGGTGCCCAGGGCCTTCTCCTTCACCCGCTGGAGGAAGGTGCGGGCCACGGACACGTGGACATCGGCCTCCAGCAGCGCCATGCGGACTTCCCGGAGGACGCCCTCAAGGTTGGCCTCGGTGAGCTTGGACTCACCCCGGAGGGCCTTCATGGCCTGGCTGAGCTTCTGGGTAAGGCTGTCGAACATGGGACCTCGGAGGGGTGCAACCTACCATCTTAACGGGCTCCCGGGAAATCCCGCCGCTCCGGGATCAGACGGACTGCCCCCTTGGGGATGCCCGAGAGGTGGGTCAGGGTGCATTCGTGCCCTCCCTGCGTCCGCAGGGCGCCTTCGTATCCTTCGTGGTGTGCTTTTCCCTCTGGGGTCTGATCCATTACCAGGAAAGGTCCTTAAACAGGGCTGATCTCAGGCCCCAACGCTGAAGTGATGTTGGAACAGGGAAATTGGGGCATAATCCTGACCATTGGAGTCAGGATTATGCCCAACCGTCTTGCCGGCAGCCTCAGCCCCTACCTGCTCCAGCACGCCCACAACCCGGTGGACTGGCAGCCCTGGGATGCGGAAGCCCTGGCCCAGGCCCGCGCGGAGCAGAAGCCCATCTTCCTCAGCATCGGCTACAGCGCCTGTCACTGGTGCCATGTCATGGAGCGGGAGAGCTTCGAGAACCCGGCGGTGGCCGAGGTGCTCAATGCCCACTTCGTCTGCATCAAGGTGGACCGGGAGGAGCGGCCGGACCTGGACGACCTCTACATGGATGCCGTGCAGGCCCTCACCGGCCGGGGCGGGTGGCCCATGAGCGTGTGGCTCACCCCGGACCTGGAGCCCTTCCACGGGGGCACCTACTTTCCGCCGGAGCCCCGCTCGGGGATGCCCGGCTTCCGGGGCCTGCTCAAGGGCATTGCCGACCTCTGGCAGGGAGAGCGGGCGGGCCTGCTGGCCCAGGCCGGCACCCTGGCCCAGGAGATGCGCCGGCAGGCCGCCGTGGAACCCGGTGAGGTCCTGCCTGGGAGCGACCGGCTGGAGGCGGCCCTGGCGCAGCTGCGCCGTGGCTTTGATCCCCGCTGGGGCGGCTTTGGCCCCGCCCCGAAGTTCCCGGCGCACATGGCCGTGGAGCTGCTGCTGGCCCGCGGTGGGGCCGAGGACCGGGCCATGGCCCTGCGCACCCTGGACGCCATGTGGGAGGGCGGCCTGTACGACCACCTGGGCGGCGGCTTCGCGCGCTACAGCGTGGACGGCCAGTGGCTGGTGCCCCACTTCGAGAAGATGCTCTACGACAACGCTCTGCTGGCGGGGTGCTACCTCACCGGCTTCCAGGCCACTGGCGAGGCCCGCTACGCCCAGGTGGCCCGGGAGACCCTGGACTACCTGCTGCGGGACCTGCAGGACCCTGCGGGTGGCTTCCACTCCAGCGAGGACGCCGACAGCGAAGGCGAGGAGGGAAAGTTCTATGCCTTCACCCCCATCGAGGTCGGAGCGGCCCTGGGTGCCGTGGACGGCCCTCGCTTCTGCGCCGCCTATGGCATCACCGAGACGGGCAACTTCGAGCACGGGACCAGCGTCCTCCACCGCTTCTCCTGTCCCGCTGAGGCCCGTCTGGAAGCCGCGGAGGAGCAGGCCCTCCGGCAGCGACTGCGGCTCTGGCGGGACCGCCGGGAGCGGCCCGGCAAGGACGACAAGGTGCTGGCGGCCTGGAATGGCTTGGCCCTTTCGGCGCTGGCGCGGGGCTATCAAGTACTGGGCGACGAGCGCTTCCTGGCCGCGGCCCAGGCCTGCGCCGCCTTCCTCCGCCGGGAGCTCTGGCAGGACGGCCACCTGCTCCGGGTCTGGCGCCAGGGGCGGGCCCATACGCCAGGCTTCCTGGAGGACCTGGCAGCCGTGGCCGAGGGCCTGGTGGACCTCTACGAAGCGGACTTTGATCCCGCCTGGTTGCGCTGGGCGGAGGAGCTGGCAGAAGCGCTGCTGGCAGGCTTCCACGACCCCGTGGACGGAGGCTTCCACAGCACCCTGGCGGGGGCCACAGACCTGCTTCACCGCCTGAAGCCGGGCTTCGACCAGGCCGTGCCTTCGGCGAACACCCTGGCGGCGCGCGCCTTGCTGCGCCTCTCTCGGCACCTGCGGCGGGAGGACTTCCGTCAGGCGGCGGAGGGCACCCTGCGCTGCTTCGGCCCCTGGCTGGGGCGGGCACCCCAGGCCTTCCTGGGCCTCCTGGGGGTGCTCGATACGGTCCTGCGGGACCCCCTGGAGGTCGCCATCTCCGGGGATGTGGCCGATCCCCGTGTGGGGGGGTTGCTCCGGGAGGTGCGCCGTCGCCACCTGCCAGGTCGGGTGGTGTCCGTCTCCAGCCGGGAGGACCTGCCCCTGCACCAGGGCCGCCAGCGGCCGGGCGGCAGCCCTCAGGCCTTCGTCTGTCGAGGCCGAACCTGTGCGGCGCCCGTGGCCGCGGCTGCTCAGTTGGCGGCCCTGCTGGAGGCCTCGCCCGCCCTGGGTTGAGCCCCCTCCTGCCTGAGGACGCTACACTGGCCCCTGGAAGCGAGGTGCGCTGCTCGCGGGTCCACGGGGCCCCGGTCGGTGCCACCGAGCGGAGGAGGCAGCGATGAAGACCTTTGGCTTCAAGATCGATCCCCTGACCGGCGAGGACTACTACGAGGTCTACGTCCGGGGTCGGCAGCTCCTCAACGACTCGCACCTGAACAAGGGCTCGGCCTTCACCAAGGAAGAGCGGCTCAGCCTGGAGCTGGATGGCATGCTGCGGCCGGGTATCGGCTCCCTCAACACCCAGGCCGCCCGCGTCTACGAGGCCTACCAGCGCAAGCACGACGACCTGGAGCGCTACATCTACCTGGCGGGCCTCCAGGACCGCAGCGAGCCCCTCTTCTACCGCCTGCTGCTGGATCACCTGGAGGAGATGGTCCCCATCGTCTACACCCCCACCGTGGGCCAGGCCTGCATGCAGATGAGCCACATCCAGCGGCGCTACCGGGGCATCTACATCACGCCCAAGAACATCGCCAACATCGACCAGATCTTCCAGGGCCTCTCCCAGCCGCAGGTGAACCTCATCGTCGTGACCGACGGCGAGCGCATCCTGGGCCTGGGTGACCTGGGCTCCGATGGCATGGGCATCCCCGTGGGCAAGGTGAGCCTCTACGTGGCCGCCGGCGGCGTGCACCCGGCCGTCTGTCTGCCCGTCACCTTGGACGTGGGCACCAACAACCCCCGTCTGCTGGATGATCCGCTCTACCTGGGCATCCGCAAGCCACGCCTCCGGGGCGCGGAGTACGAGGACCTGGTGGAGAAGTTCATCCTGGGCGTGAAGCGGAACTTCCCGAGCGCCCTCCTGCAGTGGGAGGACTTCGCCAAGCAGACCGCCTTCAAGAACCTGGACCGCTACCGCGAGCGCATCCTCTCCTTCAACGATGACATCCAGGGCACGGGTTCCACCGCCCTGGCGGCGCTGATGACGGCCATGCGCATCAAGCAGAGCCGCTTCCAGGATGAGCGCTTCGTCATCGTGGGCATGGGGCAAGCCGGCACCGGCATCGCCATGAACATCCGGGCCATGCTGCAGGAGGAAGGCCTGTCCGGAGAGGAGGCCCGCAAGCGCATCTTCGCCGTGGACATGCAGGGCCTGCTGCTGGAGGGCGACCCCCTGCTGGAAGGCCCCCAGGAACCCCTGGCCCAGCGCCGCGCAGCGGTGGATGGCTGGACCCTGGACGACCCCTCCCGCATCGGCCTGGAGGACGTGGTGCGCAACGCCCATCCCACGGTGCTCATCGGCGTCACGGCCCAGCCGGGGCTCTTCAGCGAGGCCATCCTCGCCGAGACCGCCAAGCACTCCCCGCGCCCCATCGTGCTGGCGCTGTCCAACCCCACCCACAAGTGCGAGTGCTCGCCCGAGGCCGTGTGGCGGGCCACGGACGGCAAGGGCCTGGTGGCCACAGGCAGCCCCTTCGATCCCGTGGACTGGAAGGGGCACAAGCTCCTCTCCTCCCAGTGCAACAACATGTACATCTTCCCCGGCGTGGGCCTGGGCGCCCTGGTGTGCAAGGCCTCCCGCGTCACGGACGCCATGTTCCTGGCGGCCAGCAAGGCCATCAGCGAGTTCGTGACCCCGGCCCAGGAGGAGATGGGCCTGCTGCTGCCCGAGATGAAGGACATCCGCGCCGTGTCCGTGGCCGTGGCCAAGGCCGTGGGCATGGAGGCCCGCGACGCCGGCCTGGGTCGCCTGCTGGAAGACGATCAGCTGGAGTACATCGTCAACCGCGCCCAGTGGACCCCCCGCTACGCCTCCTACCGGCCGGGCATCTCCCGTGAGTAACCCCGTCTGCCCAGGCATCAGCCCGAAAGTTGATATACGATACCAAGGTTGTATAAACAGCCATTAATGTTCGCGGCGTTAGCTGTCGATGAAGGGCGATCGAGGGGGGCAAGGACGCCTCATTCTCGCTCCAGGGAGGGTGCCATGGGTCCAGTACAGGGTGTTTCGTCGAGTACACTCCAGAGCTCCTATCAGGTGCAGCGGGTGGCGGCAGCGGCCGTCCCTAAGGACAAGGACTACGACGGCGATGTGGACAAGGCCGGCGCCGTGGACAAGGACAAGGGGAACCTCATCAACCTGCTCGCCTGATCCAGGAATCGTTCCTCCCTGGGAGTGAATTTCCAACGCAGAACGGCCCGGCAACCGCTGGGCCGTTCTGCGTCTGAGGCCTGTTTGAAGGGGCCTCCGCCCGGACCGGATGGGTCGGAAATTTCAAACCGGATCTGTAGTCCTAATTATCTAGAACGATCATTCGGTAACTCACATCTCTTTGAGGAGAGACCGCCATGACGCTCCTGATCAACCTCTACCCCGCTGTCCGGGCCCTGGGCCTTCGCCAGCTGTTCCGCATGTTCCTGCTGGTGCTGGCCATGCTCGGGACGGGGCTCGCCCAGGCCCAGCTGCCCCTTCAGTCGGTGGGCTCGCCCTTTGACATGGTGGGCTTCCTCCAGAGCGCCACCCTCGACCCGGGCGACTCCCTCTCCGGCGGCACGCTGCGGGTGAACGGGCACACCGTTATCGTGCCCCGCAACACCATCATGCAGATGCCGGCCTTTGCTCTCACCTGGCAGCAGTTGTTCACCATGGCCCCGGCGCCCTACGGCCCCTTCCAGACCGGCCTGGCCATGATGGATAGCCCCCCGCCGCTGACCACCTACGAAGTCCACGTCCAGGGCAACCGCATCGGCGATCGCTACATTGCGGGCCTCATCTTCATCTCCCAGCACTCGCTGCAGAGCGGCCAGGGCTTCATCAACTACATGGACTACGCCAATGGCGAGCTGCGTGTGGGCGGCGTCATCGGGGATCCCTCCACGGGTACCCGCCTCAGAATCAACGACCCCTCCGGCCGCTTTGCCCCGGCCTACACCCTGGATCCCCGCTTCACCATCGACACGGACAACCCCACCATCCGCACCGAGACCGGCTACCCCATGGGGTTCCCCCACTTCGATCCGGCCATCCAGAACGACCCCCTGATCCCGCAGACCAACCGGCCC
>Ga0007794_10000235_pt1 | contig 17677 bp, 14 predicted proteins | sample CryBogmetaGMA5M_FD_60365 | JGI IMG/M metagenome (GOLD analysis project Ga0007794, IMG submission 60365) | Freshwater microbial communities from Crystal Bog, Wisconsin, USA - MA5M | ecosystem: Environmental > Aquatic > Freshwater > Lake | place: Crystal Bog, Wisconsin, USA | collected 2009-07-06
GTGTTTGAGTTTGCATGGCCTATATTCCATCCTTAAATTTGATTGAGCAAATCGAGCAGGGAAATCCGTGGGCGCTAGGCCGGTTGATTTCCAGAGCAGAGGCCGGCGTGGAAGAAGCGCGCCCTGCACTGGCTGAAATCTATCGTCGAGCGGGGCGGGCCCATGTGATTGGGTTAACAGGCGTGCCGGGGAGTGGTAAATCAACCCTGGTCTGCAAGCTGGCCCAAGTGCTGCGCGAGCGAGGCGAGAAAGTAGGCATTGTGGCCATAGACCCGTCGAGCCCCTATTCAGGCGGCGCCATACTTGGTGATCGAATTCGCATGACCGAATTGGCCAATGACCCGGGCGTTTTCATTCGGAGCATGGCAACCCATGGGGCAACCGGGGGCATGGCAAGAGCGGCCTTAGATGCGGTGGATATTCTGGATGTCGCCGGCTATCAGACCATCATTCTGGAGACGGTCGGGGTGGGACAGGACGAGGTCGAGGTCGCGCATGCGTCCGACACGACCGTGGTGGTGTCCGCGCCAGGACTGGGCGACGAAATACAAGCCATCAAAGCGGGGGTTCTGGAGATTGCAGACATCCATGTGGTGAGCAAATGTGACCGTGACGACGCGTTACGCACGCTCACGGATTTGAAGCAAATGCTGACCCTTGGAACACTGACGGGGCCACGTCGTGATTGGGCGATCCCCGTCATCGCTGTCAGTGCATACAAAGACGAAGGCATTGAAGCCTTGCTCGATTCTGTCGCCTTGCACAAAGCGACACAGGCGCGCACAACGGCTGGGCAAGAACGCAGATGTCGAGTAGCTGAATTCAGACTGCATAAAACAGCGCAAACACTATTGCTAGAGAGGTTCGCAAAAGGGTCTCAAGCATTTGCGCCGCAACTGAGTACCTCACTTGCAACACGTGTGAATGATCCGTATGCCGCAGCACAACAACTTATTTCACTCACAATCCGCAAGGAGTATCGAAATGACCTGGCTTGATCCAAAAAAACTCAATGACCTTCAGGCACAACGTCAGGACTGGGAAGAGAACGAGGTCGCGGCCTTCTTGCGCAAACAACCTGAGCGCAAGGAGCAGTTTCACTCCATCGGAGACATCCCCGTCCAGCGGACATACACAGCCGCAGACATTGCTCAAACGCCACTGGAAGACATAGGCCTGCCCGGTCGTTACCCGTTCACACGTGGGCCTTATCCGACCATGTATCGCAGTCGAAATTGGACGATGCGACAGATCGCTGGTTTTGGCACGGGAGAAGACACGAACAAGCGCTTCAAGTACCTGATCGGTCAGGGGCAGACAGGCATCTCGACCGACTTTGATATGCCAACCTTGATGGGCTACGACTCCGACCATCCCATGAGCGATGGTGAGGTGGGCCGCGAAGGGGTTGCCATCGACACCATGGCAGACATGGAAGCGCTGCTGGCAGACATTGATCTCGAAAACATCTCGGTCTCGCTGACGATCAATCCCACCGCGTGGATTCTGCTGGCGATGTATGTGGCCTTGGCTGAGAAGCGGGGGTATGACCTGAACAAACTCTCGGGTACCGTGCAAGCTGATATTTTGAAAGAATATATTGCGCAAAAGGAATACATCTATCCGATTGCGCCGTCAGTTCGGATCGTGCGCGACATCATTACCTATTCAGCAAAGAACCTCAAACGATACAACCCCATCAACATCTCTGGTTATCATATTTCAGAAGCAGGATCATCCCCACTGCAAGAAGCGGCCTTCACGTTGGCCAACTTGATCACCTACGTGGAAGAGGTGACTAAGACGGGTCTTCATGTCGATGAGTTTGCACCTCGTCTGGCCTTCTTTTTTGTGTCGCAGGCTGACTTCTTTGAAGAAGTTGCCAAGTTTCGCGCACTACGCAGGTGTTACGCCAAGATCATGAAAGAGCGCTTTGGCGCGAAAAATCCTGAATCCATGCGTTTGCGATTCCACTGCCAAACAGCGGCAGCAACGTTGACCAGGCCTCAACACAAAATCAATATTGTGCGCACGACCTTGCAAGCGTTGTCCGCCGTTTTGGGTGGCACGCAATCGCTGCATACCAATGGGTATGACGAGGCCTTCGCGATCCCAACGGAAGACGCGATGAAAATGGCTTTGCGTACGCAGCAGATCATTGCTGAGGAAACAAACGTCACCCAGGTCATTGATCCACTGGGGGGTAGCTACTATGTCGAGGCCTTGACGACCCAGTACGAAGAAAAGATTTTTGAGATATTGAAAGAAGTTGAGGAACGTGGCGGCACGATCAAGATGATTGAGCAAGGCTGGTTCCAAAAACAGATCTCCGATTTTGCGTATGAGACCGCGCTTCGAAAACAGTCTGGCGAAAAGTCTGTGATTGGCGTGAATTGCTATGTTGAGAGTGAGAATTTTCGCGATCTCGAAGTCCACCCCTATGACAAAACCACAGCCGATCGACAGATCTCACGTACGCGGCGTGTGCGTGCAGAACGCGATGAAGCGAAGCTTCAAGCGTTACTCAACCAACTCTTAGACGTCGCAAAAGACGAAACGAAAAACATCATGCCCATCACCATTGAGCTCGTTAAAAATGGTGCAACGATGGGTGATATTGTGGAAAAGCTCAGAGTGTTGTGGGGCACCTACCGTGAGACGCCTGTGTTCTGACCACGCGACATCACCGGTGACGGGAAAACCGTGACGACGCCGCCACCCATTGGCCCCGACTGTGTTGCGGGTGTGCTTGCCCGAATGCTCAAATTGCGTGGTGTAGATCGGGTGTTTGGTTTGTGTGGCGGGCACATCATGCCCATCTGGATGCGTCTTGATGCCGAGGGCATTTCAATCGTGGATGTGCGGGACGAGCGTGCGGCCGTCTACATGGCCCATGCATATAGTGAGTTGAGCGGTAAACCTGGCGTCGCTCTTGTCACTGCCGGCCCTGGCGTCACGAATGCGATGACGGGGATTGCCAACGCCCACATCGCGAGAGCGCCGGTGGTGGTGATTTCGGGAATAGCCCCGGTGCCACAGCTGCACAGAGGCGCACTGCAGGACATTGCGCACACCAAGTTGGTGGAGCCGATCACGCGATTTGCCAGAACTGTGTTCGAACCCGACCAAGTGCCGCAAGCGCTAGACCAAGCGTTTGCCTTCGCTTATGGGGACGCCGGTGGAGAGTCTGGCCCCGTGTTTCTTGACTTTCCGACCGATGTGCTGAGGGCGAGGGTGTCGCACGCTGTGCAATTGCTTGAACATCTCATGCCCAAAGCGCGTACAGAAATTGCGGTAGACGCAGAGACGCTGGGCCGCGCCGTGAAGCTCATCCAAGCCGCGAAAAGACCCTTGGTCATTGGGGGGCGCGGTGCCCGTTTGGCAGGGCCTGAGTTGGTCGAGTTCTTAAACACGACCGAGGTTCTTTATCTTGATACGGGTGAATGCAAGGGGGTGGTGCCAGACGGGCATCCTGCGCTGGTTTCGGCAATGCGCAGTGCCGCCATGGGTGAGGCAGATCTGATTATCACGATCGGTCGCAAACTTGATTTTCAGTTGGGCTATGGATCACCGGCGGTGTTTGGTCATGCACGATGGATTCGTATCGCTGATACCGCAACAGAATTAAGAGACAACAGACGCGGTGATGTCGAGATATTCGCAACGCCGCGTGTCGCGCTCAAAGCCCTCTCTGTTGCATGTTCCACGCACCTGCCTGCATGCGATGCATCGTGGCGCGAACGACTGCAACGTGGGCATGCGGACCGTGTCGAACGTCTTAAGTCCGAGATGGCCAACGCTAGCCCGGGTAAAGATGGGCGCATGCATCCAAATCGGCTTCTGCACGAAGTACAGACTGCCATCGGCAATGATGCCGTGATCGTTGCCGATGGCGGCGATTTTCTTTCATTTGCCAGAGTCGGTATGTCATGCCGCACCTACCTCGACCCTGGTTCTTTTGGCTGCATCGGGGTAGGCACGCCATTTGGTATTGGTGCATCGCTCGCTCTACCTGAGCAGACGGTGGCGGTGCTTACCGGGGACGGGGCATTTGGTTTCAATGCGATGGAGATTGACACAGCGGTTCGCCACCATGTCCCCGTCCTGATCATCGTTGCCAACAATGGCGCTTGGCAGATCGAGGTGCATGACCAATCAATGACTCATGGTAGAGTGGTTGGAACCCAGCTGCAGCGCTCTGATTACGCCGGCATGGCGCGTTCCTTGGGAGCGTTTGGGGAGCGCGTTGAGGACCCCGCGCAACTTGCGGGTTCACTGCAAAGGGCGCTTGCGGCCATGCGTTCTGGACAACCTGCTTTGTTAGATGTGCAGGTGAGCGAAGAGCCCATGTCATCAGATGCGCGAACTGGCTTGGCTTGGGTCCCTGATTTGCAAGCTTTGGCTGCATGGAATGCGGCTGAGCGGCAATGGCGTAACAAAGAATAAGTGCGAAATTCAACCATGCTGTCAACACATACCGTCAACTTGATTCCATACGAGGGTGTTTCTCCTCAGTTCGCTTCTACGCCCATCGCGGCATTACCAGGACATGCTGTCGTGGGTCGTGTCACGCTAGGTCATCGCGCATGGCTTGGGGCTGGCAGCGTCATCCGAGCCGATGGCCACTATGTGACGGCCGGTGATGACTTCCAACTGGGTCGCGGCGCGACCGTACACATTTCGCACGAACGGTATCCGACCGTGATGGGCCATCGTGTGCGTGTCGGTGCGGGTGCGGTTGTGCATGCCTGTCATTTAGGAAACGACGTGCTTGTAGAAGAAGGCGCGGTCATTCTGGATGGGGCTTCTATTGGCGATGGAGCCGTGATTGCCGCTGGAAGTATTGTGTACCCCCGTAGCGAACTCGAAGGCGGCATGCTGTATGCGGGCCGCCCTGCGAAACCTGTGCGGCGACTGACCCCGCTGGAATATGAGTCACGCGCGAATGAGCTGTATGAGCGAAACCTCAAGGCCAAGACGGAGTGGCTTTGCAGACCCATCGCCGCGACGTGTGCTGATTCAGCGTTCATTGCAAAAACCGCTGGGCTTTTGGGTGATGTGCGCTTAGAAGCTTCATCGAGTGTTTGGTTTGGCTGCCAGTTGGACGCCCAACATGCACCAATTTCGATAGGTGAACGCTGTAACGTGCAAGACAATTCGATCTTGATCGCGCAATCCATGGGCATCACACTTGGCGCTGATACAACGATTGGACACAATGTCACGCTTGAAGACTGCAGCGTGGGTGCACGTTGCTTGGTCGGAATGGGCAGTCTGATTTCGACCGGCACAGAGATCCCAGACAACACGTTTGTTGCGGCAGGTTGTGTCACGGCAGAAGGCCAAAAACTTTCTGGTGGCTATGTTTGGGGCGGTAATCCAGCCAAGATCATTGGCAACATTGACGATAAAAAGATTGAAATAATTCTCATCACCTCAGGTGTCTACGCTGAATACGCTCAGAAGCTCAAGGATTAGCGCCATGACTGCGCATGGCTAATCTCTCGGAAGGTGTTCATCACCGATGGACCCAACTTTTTGGATGTTTGTTATATGAATACCAAATCGAACGCGTTTCGTGAGGAGGGTAAATACAAGCCTGGACTGGTCGCACGGCCACGACTTTGGTTAATAACTTCCGGACTTCTTTTCATCATGGCGGGCGGAAGCTTCTATTTTTTAAACGCTCGCAGTCCTTATTTGTTTTTTGGTAATTACGAAAGCATACGTCTCGTATCGCTCACTGCCTTGATTGGCGGCGCTGGCGTGATGACCAGGGCGCTCGTCAGTGATGTAATGATTTTGCATCACCTGCGTATTTCAAAAAGTGGCATTCAAATTATGTGGAGCTATGTGCCACAGCTGTACGGGGCCAGAGTCAATATTGAGGATTCCTTTTTGTGGAACGATATAGATTCCGTCGCTTGGTTGGAGGGTGAGAATGAGCTCGACTTGACCCAACACTTGCGCATCCGATTCAAAGAGAAAGTCGGTTTTCGAAAAAAAGAAATAAAAATATTGGTGAGTGATGACAGGGATGCCAATCGCTGTCACGAATTGCTTTCGCTATTGCCTGATAACTTTGTTGTCCCAGAATGGGTCGCTGTGATCAGGAAAGAGAATCACCAAAATCCGCCTCACCACGTCAACGATGTTTTTACCGTTAACTTTTAAAATGATGGGCAGATCCTTATAAATACGAGACCACTGATTGGCAGATGAACGCATCTGCCAGTTCGTCTGCTTCCTGCTGTGTGGCTGCGCAGCTCATCACATAGCCAATACGGTCTGCGTTTTCCATGGGCGGACGTACAGGGTCACCGGCAAGTTTTAAAATCTCTACACACCCAATGCGCGGATCATCGTTGGTGGGCAATTCAACATTGGCCAAGTGGGCCGTTTGATCGGCCACCAACCACCTTGTGACAGCGATCTCGGAGGTTTCTGAAAAAGGGGGGATGACTCGGTTGAGATGTAGATCAATCAAGTCCGAGTGAATCGACCTTTTGCAAGCCAAGTTGATGAGTCGCGGAATTTTGGCACCCACTAAGCGTGGGTTGATTTCAATCAAGCTTAAACCGTTCGCGTGCAGCATCAACTCGACGTGTGATGCACCCCAATCAAAATCTACTGCATCAAGCAACGCAAACACATAGCTTTCAATGGCTGCAAATTGGCCATGGTTTGGCGTGAAGCAACCGCCGCGGATGGCGAACGATGGCGGTTCAAAAAAGAGTTTTTCGTTCACGCCCAGCAGGGTATGTTTACTGTTTTGCGTGAAGGTGTCGCAGCCGATGACGATGCCCTCCATGTATTCCTCGACCAATAAACGATCGTTGGCTTTAACTCCCAAGCCATAGTCGGCGCATGAGGGCAGCATGTCTTCGAGCGGGGACATCCATGGGGCCAAGTCTTCTTCAAATTCCAACTTCACGATGTTTTGCGAACCATACCCATCGGATGGCTTGATCAACACAGGTAAGCCTATGTGCGTCACTGCAGCTTTGAGTTCTTCGTTGGATGTGGCCAAGGTAAACAAGGGTTGGTCAATCCCGCACTTTTGCAAACGTGTGCGCACACTGAACTTGTCGCGCAGCAATTGGGCCGAAGTGGGGTTGAGGTACTTCAGCCCCAGACGCTGTGCCAGCTTAGCCGCTTCAATCAACCGTATGTCGAGCAGGCAAAGCAGCGCATCAAATGGCGCAGCATGGTGTGCGGCGAGTACGCTGAACTCAACCTCGCGCATGTCGAAGTTTGGCACTTCAATGCAAGCGCGTGCGTGTTGCAGCAGCGCGTGCACGGGGGGGTGTTGTTGGTACAGCGGCAAATCGGCGGTGAGGAATGTGAAGCTGTCACCTCTGTCGATCGCCGCTTGAATGATGTCTGTGTCGTTGCCGCCTGGCAACTCAATGATGAGTAAATGCGCCATGTTTTCTCAGACCTTCTCGCGCGCATGAAAGCTGTGTGCCTGTTCAGCAAAGCGTTGGCTCACACTTTGAATGCGATCTTCAAACTCACCGTCAAAGAAGTAACCCGCTTCAGTCCATGCCTGGTGTGCAAATGGCACACAAAGCGCTTCACCAAATACGATGCCACCTACATAGCCAAAGAGAGCGCGTGCAAACGGAATGCCCACTGAGCCACCACTGTTACCCGTGGAGACCGAGCAAAGCAGCACCGGTTTGTCGACGAAAGGGTTGTCAAACGAGGAGTCAATGTAGGCCAAGCGAGACACCCAATCGATCATGTTTTTCAAATACGGAGTGAGTTGTCCGTTGTACTCTGGGCTGGCCACGACGATGCCATCACACGCCACAAACGCTTGGTGTAATTCGGCCACTTGGGCACGAACAGCCGGATCATTTTCCAAATCTTGATTGAACAGCGGCAGGTTTTCGGCAAATGGCATTGCCGTCAAGAAGTCGCATGAACCCTCTAACTGTTGTCCGATGTGGTTTAAGAATCGTGCATTGAGCGATTCTTGGCGCTGGCTACCAGAGAGTAATAAAAGTTGGGTCATACGTTAGTTATTCGGGTGTCAGGCCTGCGCTTTGGATGGCCGCATGCCATGCTGTGAGTTGTTTCTTTGAGTACTGGTTTAACTTCTCGGGTGAAGAGCCAGATGGTTCGAAGCCAAGTTTGGCGAATTCAACACCGACATCATCACGCAGCAAAACTTCGTTGATGGCGCGCGACAAACGGTGGGTTATTTCTTGCGGTACGTTGGCAGGGCCAAACACACCCGCCCAAGGAACGATGGGTAAATCACGCATACCTGCCTCACGCCAAGTGGGGACATCTGGCAAGAGCGGACTGCGGTGATTCGACAGGGTGGCGAAGGCTTTTAATTTTCCGTCTCGCACAAAAGGGAGTGCATTGACTGGTGTGGCGAACATCAGTTGAATTCGGCCGGCCACAAAGTCTGTCATGGCAGGAACTTCGCCTTTGTAGGGCACTTGCGTCATGTGCAGTTTGGCTTGAGAGGTCATTTCAGCTGCCATCAAGATGGAGGCCACATTGCCAGTGCCGTAATTGACTTGCCCGGTATGGGTATGTTCGTAAGCAATGAATTCATGGAGCGTTTGCGCAGGCACGCTCGTGTGTGCAAATAAGAACATTGAAAACTTACCTGCCGTACTGATCGGAGTGAAGTCTTGGATCGGGTCGTAGTGGATGGCTTTGTGCAACGAGGGCACAGCAGACATTGCGCCATAGGTGGCCATGAATAGCGTGTAGCCGTCGGGTGCTGCGCTGGCCACTGCTTCAGCGGCAATCGCGCCATCTGCACCAGGCTTGTTGTCAATCACGACTGGTTGGCCTAATTTGTCGGCCAAGGGTTTGGCCATGAGGCGTGCGACCAAGTCGGCGCTGCCGCCTGCTGGGAAAGGCACAACCAAGTGAATCGGTTTGTTTGGGTATGTCTGGGTTTGTTCCGCGCCGACTGCCGTTTGCATACAGATTAGGGCAACCAAGCCCAATGAGGCGAACAGGCTGAGGGAGTGAGGGCGAATGGTGGGCATGGGGTATTTATCTTTGATTGAACGTTATGCTTTTTGCATGACCTTGCGAGTTCTCACCCACAAGGTCATCGTCGCGTTAAGCCGTGGTGTTCACCACGCCACCCGCGGCATCCATACTCTTCAACTTGTCATCTAAGCTTTGTAAAAAGTTAGTGACAGACGCTGTCGAGCTTTGACCCCCCATCTGACCCACTAGGTTTGCAAAACTCGATTGCAAATTATTGGTCAGCGATGTGCTGCTGGAGGCTGCTGTGGTTGCATTGGCTGTGACGCCGGCCGTGCCACTCATTTGTTGAATCAAGCCTTCCAAGCTCGCTTCTAACTGGGCGTTAGAAGGCGCTGTGGTGCCTCGACTGCCTAGAAAGGTCTGAGTGCTTGCCGGGCTAGTGACACCAGAACTTGCCGTCACCGCTGTTGGCGGAGGCGGCATGTTCAGCAAGAAACTACCTTGCCCATTCGGACCTGCTGTGGTTTGGCCTTGTTGCTGTAACGCGGCTTCTAAGTTTTGGATAAAACTGTTGAAAGCTGTGTCAGTGCTTGAGGCTTCTGCCGTGGTACCTGTGGAGGTAGATGACGTGCTGTCAGACGCTTGGGTCGCCGCTTTCGCATGATGGTGACCGCCACGTGCTGCATGCATGGCTTTGGCCGCTTGCTGCGCACCTGCCAAGTCGCCAGCTTGCAAAGCAGTACCGACTTTCGTCAGTGGGCTGTTGCTAGAGCTGGTATTGGTTTGGACGCTTGCAAATGCTTTTTGAGCACTTGCAAGATCGCCCGACTGCAATGAAGAAAATAAATCCTTCATGCCTTGTTGGCGTTGTTGCCAACCGCTGACAGAAGCGCTAGCTTGGCTATTCGCCCAGCCAGCGCTTGAACTGCCTACTCTCATACCCATGTTGTTCTCCTTCAAGAGATTGATTTAATGCAAACCCGATCCATGAAAATCAATGATTTACATAGGAGCTAGCCCGCAATATCCACGCCATTCACATGGGTTTACAAAGTAAAGTTCTTTATGAACTGACAACGAATTAATTGGTAGTCGTTTGCATCCTGTGGATGCTGTGGATGCAAGGCGTTTCGTGGGTGCGACGGAGAGTGGTCGCCACGTCAGCGGCAACGCGTTGCCGCTTCGCCTAGACTGTGGTGGTTGCCTGGCAAGTGCCTGCCGCTGCGTTAGCATCTTTACAAGGTAAAGAGACTCAAGACTTCTTCATTTGGGTCGATCTTGAGAGATGTACAGAAGCCAATTTGGCATCTCACGTTATGAAGGAAATCACCATGGGTATGCGCGTAGGAAGTTCATCGGCCTCGATGGGCAGTCAAGCATCAGCCGTCAGCGGCTGGCAACAACGCCAACAGGGAATGAAAGACCTGTTGGCAACGCTCAATGCGGGCGACTTGGCCGGGGCTCAAAAAGCATTCGCCTCATTTGCAGCCAAGAACAACATCAAGAGCGACAGCCCCATGGGTCAGCTCGGTGATGCGTTAAAAAATGGCAATTTGGCAGCGGCTGAAAAAATTGCACAGTCTTTGCAAAAGAACCGTGCGACAAGCCCTGTGTCGGCACAAGCCAACGCAAATAACCAGCAAGTGCCCTCGACCTTAGCCATGATGCGTGGTCAAGGCGGTCAGATCGACACCTTGGTTTAAGCTGGTTTCTCTCAGACAACAAAAAACCCGCCAGCTGGCGGGTTTTTTGTGACTTTGGGATTGATCAGTGGTTGTCTGTCAATTGGTCCAAGATCGCTGGGTTTTCCAGTGTCGAGATGTCTTGTGTGATGGCCTCGTTCTTGGCCAAGCTACGCAACAAGCGACGCATGATCTTGCCGGAGCGAGTCTTAGGCAAGTTGTCACCGAAACGGATGTCTTTTGGTTTCGCGATGGGGCCAATTTCTTTGCCCACGTGATCACGCAAGATTTTGGCGATTGCTTTGGCTTCGTCACCTTCTGGGCGTGAACGTTTCAACACCACGAACGCGCAGATGGCTTCGCCGGTGGTGTCATCAGGACGACCCACCACAGCAGCTTCAGCGACCAACTCGGTGCAGCTCACCAAGGCGGATTCGATTTCCATCGTGCCCATGCGGTGGCCAGACACGTTCAACACGTCATCGATACGGCCAGTGATGGTGAAGTAGCCTGTTTTCTCGTCGCGGATCGCACCGTCGCCAGCCAAGTAGTACTTGCCCTTGAATTCTTCTGGGTAGTAGCTCTTGATGAAGCGCTCTGGGTCGTTCCAGATCGTACGAATCATGGAAGGCCATGGGCGCTTGACGACCAAGATACCGCCTTGGCCGTTAGGCATGTCATGGCCAGCTTCGTCCACCACGGCGGCTTGAATGCCAGGGAAGGGAAGCGTGCAAGAGCCGGGAACCATCGGGGTCACGCCGGGCAGTGGGGTGATCATGTGGCCACCTGTTTCGGTTTGCCAGAAGGTGTCAACGATCGGGCAACGGCTTGCGCCCACGTGCTTGTAGTACCACTCCCATGCCGCTGGGTTGATCGGCTCGCCGACCGAACCCAACAAACGCAGGCTCGACAGGTCGTAGCTCTTGGGATGCACAGCATCGTTGGCTTCGGCCATTTTGATCAATGAGCGGATCGCGGTTGGCGCTGTGTAGAAAATCGAGACTTTGTGGTCTTGAATCATCTTCCAGAAACGGCCAGCGTCTGGGTAAGTCGGCACGCCTTCGAACACAACTTCAGTGCCACCCAAAGCCAATGGGCCGTAGGTGATGTAGGTGTGGCCTGTGACCCAGCCGATGTCGGCGGTACACCAGAACACGTCGTTGTCTTTCAAGTCAAACGTCCACTTGGTGGTCAAGGCTGCGTGCAGCAAGTAGCCGCCGGTGCTGTGTTGCACGCCTTTTGGCTTGCCTGTCGAACCCGAGGTGTAGAGCAAGAACAGGGGATGTTCAGCACCCACCCATTCTGGTTCGCAGGTGCTGGCTTGCTTGGCAGCCAAGTCGCCCAGCCATTGGTCACGGCCAGCCACCATGGCGATATCGCCACCGGTGCGCTTGACGACCAAGACGTTTTTCACAGAGTCGCAACCGCCCAAAGTGAGGGCTTCGTCGACGATGGCTTTCAAAGGCAGGTGCTTGCCACCGCGCACTTGTTGGTCAGCAGTGATGATGGCCACAGCGCCTGTGTCTTCAATGCGATCACGCAACGATTGGGCAGAGAAACCGCCGAACACCACCGAGTGGGTTGCGCCGATACGGGCACATGCCTGCATGGCGGCTACGCCCTCGATCGACATCGAGATGTAGATCATCACGCGGTCGCCTTTTTTTACGCCGATAGATTTCAAGGCGTTGGCGTATTGGCAAGTCTTGGCCAGCAATTGGCTGTAGGTGACCTTGGTCACTTCGCCGCCGTCGGCTTCGAAGATGATGGCGGTTTTGTCGCCCAGGCCTTTTTCAATGTTGCGGTCCAAGCAGTTGTAAGAAGCATTTAATGTGCCGTCTTCGAACCACTTGAAGAAAGGGGCGTTGCTCTCGTCGAGCACTTTGGTGAAGGGGGTCTTCCAGCTCAGCATCTCACGTGCTTGCTCGGCCCAGAAACCTTCGTAATCTGTGTCTGCTTTTTTGCAAAGCGCTTCGTAAGCGGCCATGCCGGATACGTTGGCTTGTTGAACGAATTCAGCCGATGGCTGGTAAATGGTGATGTCACTCATGGAAAGGGTCTCCTCTGGATATAGCGCATATTTTCAAAACCCTGTGACTGTGAGCCGCGGCTCTTACAAGGGTCTGACTTATTTGGGGCTGACAAACCCTAGAGCTTGTCCAATATCAATTGGACTTGATTAAGAAGTCGATTCGCTGGGCATGAGGTCGGACAAGGCTAGGTGAATACCCAGGTGTTGGGCGATAAATTGCCGTGCCTTGTCCTGCCAGCCGCCCAAGGCCGACTCGTAATGCAGCAGCCCCGGGTCGTCCATGAGGCCGTCGTTGAAGTCCAGCGGGGTGGGGAAGCGGAGCTGAAAAAGCTCATAGCTTGGTTGGTAAAGCTTAGGCGCTTGCTTGGCTGTCGCGGAAATGACGCGCAAACGGCCCTGATGGCTCCAGTCGCAAAACAAGAGGTTGCCCATGCGCAGCATCAGCACGCATTGGGTGGGCGCGATCTTGCCCAAAATTTTGGCGTAGCTCAGCTCACCCTCGGGGTCGATCTTTTGCAGCTCTTCCACGGCTTGCTCGCCCAAGGCAATCCAAGCTTCCAAGATGTGGCCGGCGTGGAAGTACGCCTCCCAAAAACGACGGCGATAGGGGCCAATCTCGTCGTCGGTGTGGCGCAAGATTTCAAAGAACGCATCCATGGTGCGGCTGGTCAGCCAGCGGCTGGCGGTTTCTATGGCTTCGCGGCGCACGCCCAACCAGCCCGCGTGGTTGTGGCGCGGGTCGCCCAAGGTGCGCAGCAGCTCGGACAACAAGGCGTTCTTCACGTCTTGCGGCGGGTTGCGGTTAAACCAAGGCGAGAGCAGGCTGTAGGCGAACTCATCGCGACACAGGGGGTAGCGCAGGCGTTGCGTGGGCTTGCCCAAGTCGTGCATGGCCCATTCGCACATGCGTTTCACATAGTCGATGGTGCTGCGCACTTCTTCAGGGGCTTGCAGGGCTTCGACGAAAGCCTGCTTGCAAAAGTTGTTCAGCCAAAAGCCTTGGGTCAGGGCGTGGCGCTCTTGCCATTGCGCCAAAGTCTTGTCGGCGGGCATGCCGAGGATGTCATTGGCCACATGCACGGGGCCGTTGCGTGGGTCCAGCACATCGAGGGTGGTGATGAGGCGCTCTAAGCCATAGGCCTCTGTCTCTGACAACGAAGCCAGCACGCGTCGGTCTAAGAAAAACGCGCGTGCGGTGTGGGCCAGCTTGAGGAACACCGCATCCTCTGGTTTGAAGCTCTGCAAGTAGGTGTGCAGCAAGCCACGGCCCCATTTAAGAGGGCGGCGCGAGGCGAGTGCCGCTGGCACGGCCACCTCAAAGTAGCGGTCGGTCAGCGAGGCGTGGTTGTGCAAGCCGCGCTCGGGGCTCAACCACAAAGCATAGGGAATGTGTCGCCAATCTCGCTGGCGCGGGGTTGGGCTGTTGTGCGCAAACTGCACGCGCTCAAACGCGCTGAAGGTGCGTTCGCCCACCGTGCGCAAGTCGGGGTCTTTGCCAAAACCACCGCCGCGCTTGGTGCGCGCAGCGTGGGCCAGCTGGTCAAAGTCTTGCGGTAGGGGGGCGAAAAACTCTTGCATCGTGATTAGCGCACGGTGTCTTGCATCTTCTTCAAGGTGCTGCTCGGGCCTTTGGTCGCCCCTGATTCTGTGGGCTGAAAGGCCAACACAAAGCGCAACTCGACGCGGCGGTTTTGGGTGTCGTTGTCTTTGCTGCTGGGGCGTTCGTCCGCGTAAGAGCTGATGCCAAACACCGGCTGCTCGCGTTCGTTGCGGTAGCTTTGCATGCCCTCGGAGCCCAGCACTTTGTACACAGCGCGCGCGCGGTCGAGGCCCAAATGCCAGTTGTTGTAATCGCCACGGTGCAGCGGCACAGAATCGGTGTGGCCTTCAATCAGGATGGTTTCAATCTCCACCTGTTGTGGGTTGGGCGGGCAGTCGGCAGGCAAGTGGCGGCGTTGCGAATAGATGTAGCAGGGCAGCACCTGTTGCAGCTGCTCGGCAGATTGACGCAGGGTGCGCACCCCCAAGCTCTCTAGGTCGGCGCTGCCGCGCGCAAACAAGGTGTCGGCGGGCAGGCTGATGACGCCCGAGACTTGGTTGATCGTCACCGGCACACCCGCCTTTTGCAGCTTGGTACCAATGGTGTGCACCACTGTGGCCAATGGATCGGCGGGGGGCTCAGGCGGCTGTTCGGGCTTGCGCGAGAGCAGCACCATCACCATCACGATGAAGATGAACAGCAGGCCAATCATCAGGTCACTGGCCGAAGCCATGTAACCCGATTCTTCCACCTGCTCGTGGGTGGCTGCGGTGTTGCGGCGTGTTTTGATGAACATGATCTATGAGCGCTACGTTAGGCCTTGGGAGGCAGCGCTTCGATGAACTCGTCCAACACTTCTTCGAGGTTGGTGATGCTGCCACTCAACTGGTTCACCGCGCTGGCCAAGTGTTGGTCCATCTTGGTGTGCAAGTCTGCAATTTGTGTGCTGTAGCCCGACACGCCTTTGGTTAGTGCATCCACCGTACCCGTGAGGGCTTTTTGTGCGTCTTGCAAATGCGAGCGCACATGGCCCAGCGCTTCTTCGGCAGACACGGCGCTGGTTTTGAGCGTCTCGACCGTTTGGCCGAGGGCTTGGTTCATGGGCACCAAAGCTTCTTTAAAGTCATTCGCCGCAGCGCGTTGCAGGTTGACCGAGCTTTCAATCGAGTTGGCGCTGTCTTTGAACTTGTCCGCCATCTGGTCAATCTTCTCGACCGTGCCTTGCAAGCCTGACATCGCGCCTTGCACGCTGGCAATGGTTTGGCCAAAGCTATTGAGCAAGGTTTCCATCTGCTGCGTGCCTTGGTTGCCTGCGGTGGCAGCGCGGCCAAGTGCGGTGTCTAGGTCGGTCACGGTGGCCCGCGTCGTTTGAATGGTGTGTGCCAAGGTGTTGACCGCGTCGCTGAACACAGCCAAGCCGCTTTCAATGCCTTGCGTCATGGCCGCACCCGCCTTGCTGAGTTCGCCAGCGGCTTGGCTGCCTGCGCTGCCAAAGCTTTGACTCGATACCTGAATGGTGTCGGCCAAGGTGCCCAGTTTTTCAAACGCAGGTTGCATGTTGCGCGACAGGGCGTCGCCAATCGCGTTGGCAAAGTCGCCCTCGAAGCGGCGCAGTTGGCTCACCTGCGAACGGTTCTCGTCCAAGATGTCTTGGGACAACGCCAGCTGCATGCGCACGCTGGCTTCGGCGGCGTTGTCGGGCACTTTGGCGCGCAGTGTGTGGCACAACGTGTCGATGCTGGCCTGCAAGTTTTCAAGCGCTACTTTGGCACGCCAGTTCCACACCAGCGAACACAACAAGCCCGCAATAGAGGTGATGAACTTGCCACCCGCGGTGGCAATGAGCGACTGCAACGCCTGGTCTTGCTGGCGCGCAGACACATCGAGCGCATTGAGCGCCAAGCCTGCTTGCTGCAACGCCACGGCCAAGAAGATGAATGTGCACATCAAACCAAAGCCAATCAGCAAATTGGGCATGGTCTCGAACAAGGCCAAGTTCATGCGACCGCCGAGCACGCTGCGCACGGTCCATGTGTCGGCGTGGCTTCTAAAGCTGTAACTGCTGCGTGGCCCCTGGCTCACACCGTGTTGCGTGGGCAGGTCAATCAAGCCAGCCTCGGTCTCGCGTAGCAAAAACTTCAGCTCGTTGTCGGTGGTTTTGGTCTCGGCCAAAGCCAGCGCTTCGCGGCTGCTGCCTTGGCTAGCACCTAGGCGGGCGTCCAGCGCCACCACCTCAGCGCGCACTTGGCGAATGCGCGAAGCCCACACGCCGAAGCTGATGAGTGAGAACACAAAAATCACGGCCGCAATGGCCAGTGGCACAGCCAACTGTTCGAGTTGGGCGAGGTATTGATTCATAGGCATGCCTCTATTGTGAACAACTTAATTTCCCAAGCCACCACTGCGCAACACACGTCGCGCACACCCATTCCACAGCACACCCAGTTGCGGTGCCCACAGCGTCAGGCGCTGGCGTGCACGGGTGAGGCCGGTGTACACCAGCTCGCGTGTGAGCACGGGCGACTCTTGTCCGGGGATGACCAGCAACACATGTGCAAACTCCGAGCCCTGCGATTTGTGCACCGTCATGGCAAACACGGTTTCCACACTGTCTAGGCGTGAGGGCATGACCCAGCGCACACCACCATTCACCGCAGGGAAGGCGACGCGCAGCACGCCCTCGGGACCGGGTAGGCACAGGCCAATGTCGCCGTTCATCAGCTCTAGCGCGTAGTCGTTGCGCGTCACCATCACGGGGCGGCCCGCGTACCAAGCGCTTTGGCCCAAGCCCAGCGCGTGTTCGACGTTCGTGTTGAGTTGCACCACACCCAACGGGCCTTCGCGCACAGCGCACAGCACACAAAACTCGGTGAAGGCTTTGAGCAACGCCACCGCTTGTGCATCGCTGCACGGCGCGGCGGTGGCTGTTTTGCTAGGGCGGTGGGCCTCTAGCAAGGCCAGCCAATGGCGCCATCCGTAGCGCAAGCCGACGGCCAGTTTGGGGTCGCTGGCGCTGGCCAGTTGCAGGCGTGTCACGTCGGGCTCGGGTGTGTCGCCACTCTCGTCAAGTTGCATGCTTTGTTGCAAGGGCAGGGTGGCCAGCCAGTCGGGTGCGGCGTTCCACAGCGCTTTGAGGGCGGGGGTGTGGTCGGCCACATCTGCGTTTACGGTGCGCGCCCATTGGCCAATGCCGCTCTTGGCATCAAAGCGGTGGCTGTGAATGAGGGTGACGGTTTGGTGTTGCAGCAAAGTGCCTGTGCACAGCTGCGACATGACCGCACCAGCTTCGACTGAGGCCAGCTGGTCTTTGTCGCCCAGCAAGATCAGGCGGGCGGTGGGCGGCACGGCTTGCAACAAGCGGGCCATCATCTCTAGGTCGATCATCGACGCTTCATCGACTACCACCACATCGGTGGCCAGTTGGTGCACCTGTGTGGTTTTGCTATTAGTTTGCAG
>Ga0007794_10000237_pt1 | contig 17608 bp, 10 predicted proteins | sample CryBogmetaGMA5M_FD_60365 | JGI IMG/M metagenome (GOLD analysis project Ga0007794, IMG submission 60365) | Freshwater microbial communities from Crystal Bog, Wisconsin, USA - MA5M | ecosystem: Environmental > Aquatic > Freshwater > Lake | place: Crystal Bog, Wisconsin, USA | collected 2009-07-06
AGGCGGAAGTGCTGGCCTGGCGCGAGGGGGGGGGCGTCAAGGTCCGGCTGCACTCCGACGGCTCCCTGATGGATGTCCTTGAGGAGGTGGGGCTGCCGCCGCTACCACCCTACATCAAGCGGGCCCAGGCGCCGGAGCAATCTGTTCTGGAGCGAGACCGACTGTATTACCAGACGGTGTATGCCCGCGTGCCCGGTGCCGTTGCGGCGCCCACCGCCGGATTGCACCTTACCGAGTCCCTGCTGGCAACGCTAGGCCACCAAGGGGTATCCCGCGCCACCGTGACGCTCCATGTCGGCATGGGAACGTTCAAGCCTGTCAAGGTTGACACCGTTTCGGACCATGCCATGGAAGCGGAACGATTCGAGGTCCCCGGGGAAACCGTCGCCGCCATTGAGCAGTGCAAGCGGGCGGGGGGACGGGTCGTGGCGGTGGGAAGCACAACCGTCAGGACTCTGGAAACAGCTGCCGCGGGCACCGGCGTGCTTCAGGCAGGGAGTGGCCGCACGAGCATTTTCATTTACCCGCCGTATTCTTTCAAGGTTGTGGACGTTATGCTGACCAATTTCCATCTTCCCCGCTCGACCCTGATCATGATGGTCAGCGCCTTGGCCGGGTACGACCTGATCCGGAAAGCCTATGACGAGGCGGTCCGGGAAAAGTACCGTTTCTACAGCTACGGTGATTGCATGCTCATCGTATGACCCTATTCTTGACAGAACCGGTCTAATTTCGATATATTATTTGCTGTTTTTAACAAACAAGGAGAAGTGTCATGGCATATGTTATCTCAGACAAGTGCACGAAATGTGGAAGCTGCGCGCCGGTGTGCCCGCAGGAAGCCATTGCTGAAGGCGACAAAACCTTCGTGATCGACGCCGACAAGTGCGTGGATTGCGGATTGTGCGCGGGCGAGTGCCCGGTTGAGGCCATCTCGCCTGCGTGATGCAAGGCGGATATCGCTTTCTGTTCGGCCCAGTTCGCTCTCGGCGACTGGGCCGTTCTCTTGGTATCGATCTGGTCCCCCTCAAGGTCTGTACCTATGATTGCCCCTACTGTCAGGTCGGGGTGACCACCACCAAAACCCTGGACCGGCGGGAATATGTCCCTGTGGCCGAGGTATTGGCTGAATTCGAACACTGGCTTGCCCGGGACGGGCAGGCTGACTGTGTTACCCTTGCGGGGGGCGGGGAACCCACCCTCCATTCCCGGTTCGGCGAGGTCATTGACGCAATTGGTGCCCGTTCCAAGTTGCGCCGGATCCTGCTCAGCAATGGGTCCCTCTTTTCCCTGCCAGAGGTTCGCGCCGCCGCGGCCAAGGCCGAGGTTGTGAAGGCAACCCTCAGTTCGTGGGATCAGGCGTCCTTCGAAAAAGCCCATCATCCTCATCCATCATTACGGTTTGATGTTTTTGTTGAAGGGTTGAAAGCCATGCGCCGGGAATTTAACGGCGAATACTGGCTTGAGGTTTTTGCGGTTCCGGGGGTCAATGACAGCCCGGAGCAGATGGCTCGGATTGCTGCCATAGCCCGGAGTATTGCCCCGGACCGGATCCACCTGAATACGGCGGTTCGTCCCGCGCAGGATGGCCACACTCAGCCGGTTCCCGCTGCGATACTGGAGGAATTCTCCCGGCTTTTCACCCCGGTGGCTGAGGTCGTTGGTGTCGCCCCGGTTGAGTCCCGGTCTCAGGAAGGCTCCCCCCCGCCGGAAGCATTGGCTGAGCGCATCCTGTCCTTGGTTCAGCGTCATCCCTCAACAGTTGAGGATATTGCGGCCGTGCTCGGACTGCCGGCGCCCCAGGTGAAGGCGATTCTTGAGGGGTTGGTCGAGTGCGGCTCCCTGCGTCTGGAGTCTCGCGACTCCCGTGACTATTTCGCAGCCAGCTCCCCCTGAAAACCCGAACCCTTTTCCCTTATTCTACTCCAGCCTCGGGTTGAGGTGTCCCGTGAAGGGATCGGTGATTTTTTCCAGGTACATCAGCAGTTCGCGGTCGTACTCGGTATCGGCATCCAGTCCCATTTCCCGGTAGATCCCGCGCAGGCGATAGTAGCTTTCCTCCGCCTCCTTCGCGCTGGAGTAGCGGTGTGAAGGCTTGGGATGCAGGAACCGCTTAAGCAGTTTGACCAGCCGCTTGCTCTTCCGGATATGCTCGGGCAGCATGGCCTCGACCCGGTCCACCAGGGTCATCTTGAATTTCAGGAGCTCCTCGTCAGACATGTCGAGGCAGGCTTGCAGGGATTCCCCGCTGAGCATTTCCAGGGCCACCAGTCCGGCGCTGAACAGGTCGGTCTGGGCCTGACCCGGTTCCAGGCGGTGGGTTTCCGGAGCCATATAGATGGGACTTCCCAGCAGGATGCTGATTTTTTCGCCCAGTTCCACGGCCCGCCCGAAGTCGACCAGTTTGACCGATCCCATCCGGTCAATCATGATGTTCGATGGCTTGATATCGGCATGCAGGTAATCCGCCTCATGAAGTACCATCAGGCCCAGCAGGACCTTGCGGAGGATGTAGAGGGCCACGCCGGGCTGGAGCATGAAGCGCGCCTCTTCCAGCCGGAAGAGGGTGGTCATGAAATGGTTCCATTCCTCGTCGGTGGACTGGCTGCGGGCGATGGCCAGGTGTGATCCGCCGAGGAGGAACTGGAGGTCAATCCCGTCGATGACCGCCATCTGGAGATATCCGATGCCGTTGGCTTCATCGTATGTTTCGCGGGTGACCAGGTTGTCGCTATGGACTGGCTGGAGCTTTGAGACCTGGTTGGCCAGCCGCCCCATGTCCGTCCAGTATTTTTCGACCGTTGAATAGATGGCGGGGTTGTGCAATTTGACCGCGTGGCGCGTCAGGCATCCTCGGCCTCCCTGCCGGGTGGCGAGGAAGACGATTCCCTGGCGGCCCTTCCCGAGTTCCCTCAGAAACAGGTAGGGGATGGGGTGGCGCATGGTGCGATTCCGGATGATGGCGTGGTAATTCTCGACCAGGGTGGCCATGTCGGGATCGATGGAATTGGGAACCGGACCGGTTTCGAGGACTGTCTCCCGGTTGTCCCCCGTTGAATTGGATGGGCTTGATCTCATACTTCGGGCGAAAGGCTATCACACTGTATTCTGGCTGGCAATAACCCCGCCAATAACCTACATTATCCGGCTCATTGAATTTGGCCCGCATCGGGCCATAGGTATGGCTTTCTGGGCCAGGCGAGGAATCAAGATTATGCAGTGGTTGTTGAAGAAAATTATCGGAACGAAGAATCAGCGCGATGTCAAAAAAATGCAGCCGCTGGTTGCCCGCATCAATGAGCTCGAAGGGCAGTATCAGTTGCTCGCCGAAGGGCAGTTGAAGGCCAAGACTCAGGAATTCAAGGCTCGTGTGGCCAAGGGAGAGACTCTCGACGATATCCTGTGCGAGGCGTTTGCCGTTGTCAAAAACGCCTGCCGGCGACTGGACGGGGCCAAGTTTGAGGTCTGTGGCCACGAGTTGACCTGGAATATGGTTCCCTTCGACACCCAGTTGATGGGTGGAATTGCACTGCATCAGGGGAAGATCGCCGAAATGGCAACGGGTGAAGGCAAAACCCTGGTCGCAACCCTGCCGCTCTACCTCAACGCCTTGACCGGGAACAATGTTCACCTGGTCACCGTGAATGATTACCTTGCCCGCCGCGATTCGCAGTGGATGGGGCAGGTTTTCAAGTATCTCGGTGTCACCGTGGGCTGCATCCAGAACACCATGAATTCCGAGGAGCGTCGCGCCGAGTACGCCAAGGACATCACCTACGGAACCAACAGTGAATTCGGATTCGATTACCTGCGCGACAACGGCATGGCCTGGCGCCCCGAGGACCAGGTGCAGCGGGGACACTATTTTGCGCTCATTGACGAAATCGACAGCATCCTGATCGACGAGGCGCGGACGCCGCTGATCATTTCAGGTCCCGCCCCGGTCTCCTCCAACCAGTACCTCGACCTCAAGCCGCGGGTGGAGCGGCTGGTCCGCCGTCAGTCCGAACTCTGCAACCGCCTGATTGTCGAGGCGCGCCAGTCCATTGAGGACAAGAAGGAAGACCTGGCCATGCAGAAGCTTTACCAGGTCCACCATGGCATGCCCAAGCACAAGCAGCTGATGCATCTCCTGGAGGAGCCGTCCGTTCGCCGCCTCCTTGAAAAGGTGGAAGGCATGATGCTCACCGACATGTACAAGGAGCAGGCCCGCGAGTTGCGAGAGGAGCTGTTCTTCAACATCGATGAAAAGGGCCATGATGCCACCCTGACCGAAAAGGGGTGCGAGGAGATGAGCCCCTCCGATCCCGATGCCTATGTCCTGCCCGACCTGATCTCCGTCATGTCCGATCTCGACGGCGATACATCGCTGAGCGAGGCTGAGCGGGCGAAGCGCCGCCTTGAGTTCCAGGAGCGCATTTCCCTGCGCAGCGAGCGCATTCACAACGTCGACCAGCTCATCAAGGCCTACTGCATCTATGAGAAGGATGTCCAGTACGTGGTTCAGGACAATGCCGTCCTGATCGTGGACGAGTACACCGGGCGTATCCTGCCGGGCCGGCGGTGGAGCGACGGCCTGCATCAGGCCGTCGAGGCCAAGGAAGGCGTCAAGATCGAGCGTGAAACCCAGACGCTCGCCACGATCACGATCCAGAACTATTTCCGCATGTACAAGAAGCTCGGCGGCATGACCGGTACCGCGGAGACCGAGGCGGACGAGTTCCACCAGATCTACAAGCTGGACGTGATGGTGATCCCGACCAACCGGCCCGTCCGGCGCGTCGACAAGAATGATGTGGTCTACAAGACCCAGCGCGAGAAGTTCAAGGCCATCATCGACGAGATTGTCGAGTGCAATAGCCGGGGCCAACCGGTCCTGGTGGGCACAATCTCCGTGGAGACGTCCGAACTGGTCAGCCGCATGCTGAACCGGGCCAAGATTCCGCACAATGTCCTGAATGCCAAGAACCACGAGCGTGAGGCGGATATCGTGGCCCGGGCGGGCCAGAAGGGGGCGGTGACGATCGCCACCAACATGGCCGGCCGCGGTACCGACATCAAGCTGGGCGACGGGGTCGTCTGGATCCCCCGGGAAACCATCATGTCGCAGATGTCCCTGTCCGACAAACTGGACGGGAAACCCCTGCGCGAAAAATTGATCGAGAATCCCTGCGGGTTGTATGTCATTGCGTCCGAGCGTCACGAATCCCGTCGTATTGACCGCCAGTTGCGCGGCCGCTGCGCCCGCCAGGGGGATCCCGGCATGTCCCGTTTCTATGTGTCGCTGGAGGACGACCTGATGCGGCTGTTCGGCTCGGACCGTATCGCCGGCTTCATGGAGCGATTCGGCATGGAGGAGGGGGAGATGCTGGAGCATCGCCTGCTGAACCGTTCCATCGAGACCGCCCAGCGCCGCGTCGAGCAGCAGAATTTCTCAATCCGGAAACGCACCCTGGAATATGATGATGTGATGAATAAGCAGCGGACGATCCTGTATTCGTTCCGCGGCGACATCGTGCGAAGCACCGAGACTCGCGAACTGTTGTACGACGTGATCTTCGAGGTGATCTCCAGTCATGTCGAGGAGATGCTGCTAGGCGGCAAGGCGGATGCCTGCGAGGCGTTCCTGATCTGGCTGCACAGCACCTTCCCGATTTCCGTCAAACGCGAGGAGCTCTCCTTCGGCAAGGATGACCTCGATGCCGTCACGGAGAAGATTTTCAAGAAGGTCAGGGAAGCGTACGAGGTCAAGGTTGCCGCCGACGGCGGGGACCTGATGCAGAACGTCGAGCGCCAGGTGATGCTGCAGTCGATCGACCAGCACTGGCAGGATTACCTCCGGAGCATTGACGGACTGAGGCAGGGGGTCGGTTTGCGCGCCTATGGGCAGCGGGATCCGCTCGTGGAGTACAAGCGCGAGGCGTATGACATGTTCGCGACGCTCATGGACGACATCCGCGAGGAGATTTGCGAGAAGATTTTCCGGGCCTCGGCCCAGATCCTGGCATTCGAGCGGTTCATGCGCCAGATTCCCACGCAGACCATCCACGATGGCGTTGCGGTGCTCGGGCATGGCGGGGAATCCGCCCCCGAGGCCTCCCGGTCCGCTGTCCGGGGGGGCGACGAGGTCATGCAGGCGGCCCTGAAAGCCGCCTCCACGCCCGTCCGGCGCCAGGTCGAGAAGGTCGGCCGGAACGATGCCTGTCCGTGCGGAAGCGGAAAGAAGTACAAGAAGTGCTGCGGGGAAAATGCCTGACGACTTGATGGCGAACACTGAACAAGCGAAGTCCGGGGTTCGCCATCTCTGGCGATGGGGCGCCGCGGTGCTGTCCGGGTTGCTCCTGGCGTTTTCGTTTCCGCCTTTCGAGTCCGGGTCAGTCGCCTGGGTAGCCTTCATCCCTTTATTGCTGGCGCTTCTGACAAAGGTGGGCGACGACCTCCGGGCGGCGTCAGTAGCCAGTATGCCCATGACCGGCGCTGACCGCGCCCGGAGGGCGAGCTCCACCTCGGGACTGGGTGTTTCGCTGAACTTGTCCGGTTTCTCGCTCGGGTTCACGACCGGGCTGGTCTTCTGGCTGGTTTCCATGAGCTGGATGCTGCGGCTGTTTGAAACCTCCCCGGCGCCCGCCATCCTGATTCTGGTGGGGTGGGTTCTGCTCTCGGCCTACTGTGCACTGTATTTCGGCGCATTTGCCATGACGGTGGTGTGGGTAGCCGGCAAACTTGGCACGGAGAAACTCTGGAAGACCATGTTGCTGACGGTGTTGATCCCCGTATTGTGGGCTGGGGGCGAGATGGCTCGATCCGTCTGGCTCACGGGCTTCCCCTGGAATCTGCTTGGGGTTTCCCAGTACCGGAACCTGGTGCTGATTCAATGCGCCCAGTGGGTCGGGGTTTCGGGTATTTCCGCCCTGGTTATGCTGGCGAATACCGGCCTGACTTTTACCGTGATGCGTCATCTGCCGGGGGCCGGCAAGAAATACAGGCCACACCTTGAATTATTCATGGTCCTGATGACCATTGCCCTATGTTTCCGGGCCGGGATGAGTTTAGTCCGGCAATACACGCCGCCGGAGGGTGGGGTATCGATTGTGGCGGTTCAGCCCGCGATTCCGCAGATAAAAAAATGGTCCCAGGAACAGATCGACATGGTGCATTCCACGTTCCGGCGACTGACCGGGCAGGCGCTTCGGGAGGGTGCGACGAGACCAGACCTTGTAATCTGGCCTGAAACCGCCACGCCCTATTGCGTTACCGAGCCGGGCGAATCGAAGGAACTGGTTTCGGAATTAAGCAGGCAGGGCGTGCCCCTGCTGGTGGGGTCCATGGATGTGATCAACCTGGGAGAGCAGTCGCTTTGTTACAATGGCAGCTTCCTGTTCCAGACGAACGGCGTAATGGTCAAGGGCTACAACAAGCAGCATCTGGTTCCCTTCGGCGAATATATTCCCCTGAGCGGTCTGATCCCTGCCTTGGCCGCCCTGGCACCCATGGGGTGGAACTGCACACCCGGCCGGGAGGCAACGGTGTTCACGGTGGGTGACCCGGCCTGGACCTTCTCAGCCTTGATCTGCTTTGAGGACATCATGTCCGATTTATCCCGTGCGTTTGTGAAGGCTGGCGCCCGTCTACTGGTAAACCAGACCAATGATGCCTGGTTTGACCGTTCGGCGGGGCCGGTTCAACATCTGAGTCACTGCGTGTTCCGGTGTGTTGAGAATCGCGTGCCCGCCGTGCGGGTGGCCAACTCCGGGATTACTTGCCTCATTGAGCCCACGGGCCGGATCGTTGAGCCGACGCGGAATGAGTGGGGCCATCCTCCGGAATCCCTGGTTGCGCGGTGGGACCTGTCGGTGCCCGGAGATGAATACGAGGCCACTCCCTATACCCGCTATGGTGACTGGCTCTTCGGGATTCCCTGCTTGATCATCACCGGCGGGTGCTTCATCTTCGTCCTGATTTCCCTCCGGCGCCGGAAACAACCCTGACATTCACCGGACTGTTGGGCGCCGACCTTTGGGCGGATGTCCAGGTGTTTCGAAACCGTTCATAACTCAGGTCTTGAATTAAACTCTCGCTCCTTCATAATAACCTTCACAAGGACATGATTGTGGTTTGAGGTGCGCCATGGCGGATTCAAAAAAAAATGCGGAGGTCGAGGTGATGGGCCAGGAGAAGGGGGCTAAGGCCGACAATAAGACGATTGTGCCGGCGCGCTTTGTGTTTCCCAACACCCTGCCCGTCCTGCCGCTACTGAACCGGCCGCTGTTTCCGAAAATGATGGTGCCGCTGAGCGTGGATGATGATGCGCTTAAGGCCATGCTCTCCTCTGCCGCGGAGTCATCCAGCAAGTTCATCGGCCTGGTCCTGGCCCGGAATGGTAGTGATAACGAGGAGCGTCATATCCCCCGCAAGGCGTCGGAGCTCTACCCTGTCGGAGTCATTGCCGAAATCCTCCAGACCAGCCAGCCCTCTGCGGAGGGGCCGATCCAGATCATGGTCGGGATCCTGGAGCGTTTCAAAATCATCGACGTGGTGAACGAGACACCCCACATCACGGTTCACGTCAACTATGTCATTGAGACCGAGATGTCGGAAAATGATGAACTGCGGGCCTACTCGCTCTCCATCATCATGGCGATCAAGGAGTTGCTTCAGCTCAACCCCCTCTTCAAGGAGGAGCTCAATCTCTTCCTGAGCCGCTCGAATATCAAGGAGCCCGGGCGCCTGGCGGACTTTGCGGCGGCCATGACCACCGCCAGCGGCAAGGACCTCCAGGAGGTGCTGGAGGCGTTCAGCATCAGGGGCCGGATCGAGAAGGTATTGCTTCTGCTCAAGAAGGAAATCGATATCTCCCGCATCCAGGTCAAGATCAACAAGAGCATTGAGGAGAAGGTCTCCAAGCAACAGCACGATTTCTTCCTCCGCGAACAGCTCAAGGCGATCAAGAAGGAACTCGGCCTCGTCAAGGAGGGCAAGGAAACGGAGCTGGACGAATTCAAGGAACGCCTGGCCAAGCTCACCCTGACGCCCGAGGCCAATGAACGGATCACCGAGGAAATGAACAAGCTGGGCATCATGGAGCCCAATTCCCCGGAATTCACGGTCAGCCGCAACTATGTGGACTGGCTGACCTCCCTGCCCTGGGGGGTGTTCAGCAAGGATAGCTACGATATCAAGAAGGCCGCGGGCATCCTGAACAGCGATCACTACGGGCTGGAGGATGTGAAGGACCGCATCCTGGAATTCCTGTCCGTCGGTATTCTCAAGGGTAATATTTCCGGGTCGATCATCTGCTTTGTCGGGCCGCCCGGCGTCGGCAAAACGTCTATCGGCCAGTCCATTGCGCGGAGCATCGGCCGGCAATTCTACCGGTTTTCCGTCGGGGGGATGCGTGATGAGGCCGAGATCAAGGGGCACCGGCGGACGTATATCGGCGCCATGCCGGGAAAATTCCTCCAGGCCATCAAGGTCTGCAAGACGCAGAACCCGGTCATCATGCTCGACGAGGTGGACAAGATCGGGGCGAGCTACCACGGTGATCCGGCGTCGGCGTTGCTGGAGGTGCTGGATCCCGAGCAGAACAGGGATTTCCTCGACCATTACCTGGATGTCCGGTTCGATTTGTCGAATGTGATGTTCATCTGCACGGCAAACCAGCTCGACACGATTCCCGTGGCGCTGCTCGACCGCATGGAGGTGATCAAGCTGGCGGGGTATATCCTGGAGGAGAAGGTCCAGATTGCCCGGAAGTTCCTGATCCCGAAGCAGCTCAAGGCCCATGGCATGACCGCGAAGCAACTCGAGATCAATGATGCGGCGTTGAGGGAGATTATCGATGGCTATGCCCGGGAGCCCGGCGTGCGCGGGTTGGAAAACCATATCAAGAAGATCTGCCGCAAGGCGGCGAAGCAGATCGTGGAGAACAAAACCAAGCGGGTGAGCGTGTCGCTCAAGGACCTGCATGACTTCATCGGGAAGCGGCTGTTCTCTGAAACGGATCCCTACAAGAAACCGCGGGTAGGCGTGGTCATGGGGCTGGCCTGGACCTCCCTCGGCGGATCCACCCTCTATGTCGAGGCCACGCGGGTCGAGGCCAAGAACGCGGGTTTCAAACAGACCGGGCAACTGGGCAGCGTCATGGTGGAGTCATCGGAAATCGCCTACACCTATGTGCGCTCCCTGCTCAACGGGGTGCCCGGGGCGAAGGAGTTCTTCGAGAGGAATTTCGTTCACCTCCATGTGCCGGCAGGAGCCACGCCCAAGGACGGTCCCTCCGCGGGGATCACCATGGCCACCGCCCTGTATTCGCTGGCCATGAACAAGCCTGTGCGCGCCCACTATGCCATGACCGGCGAGCTGACCCTCACCGGCTTCGTCCTGCCCATCGGCGGGCTGAAGGAAAAGACCATCGCGGCCAAGCGCGCCGATGTGGTGGACCTGATTTTCCCGGCGGAAAACAAGAAGGACTTCGAGGAACTTCCTGCCCACATCCGCAAGGACTTGAAGCCCCACTTCGTCCAGTCATTCCGGGATGTCGTAAAGCTCTGTTTTGCCGACTGATGGCCCATAGAACTTGATTCCTGCGGTCTGCCCTCTATACTGCATAAGCGTTGTGATGCAAGAAGGCATCACTTTGACGGGATGATTATTTCAGGAGAGTGCCATGAGAAAAGTATTAATTCCGACCAAGCTGGATAAAGTTGCCCAGGATCTTCTCAAGACCAATGGACATTACGAAGTTTACCAGGATGATGGCGGCGATGTCGCCGCCCTGGCTGCAAAGCATCCCGACGCCTATGCCCTGATTGTGCGCAGCGAGGCGGTCACCCCGGCAATCATTGATGCGCTCCCCAAGCTGAAGGTCGTGATCCGCGCGGGCGCCGGCTACAATACCATCGATACCAAGTATGCCCGGAAGCGGGGTGTGGACGTGATGAATACCCCCGGGGCGAACTCCAACGGGGTGGCCGAGGAAGTGATCGCCCTGATGCTGGCAGATGCCCGTCACCTGATCAAGGCCGATGCCTCGTGCCGTGCCGGCGAGTGGGAAAAGAAGGCGTTCATGGGGCGGGAACTCGCCGGGAAGACCGTGGGCATTGTGGGCCTCGGCAATATCGGGCGGCTCGTGGTGAAACGCCTGTCCGGCTTTGGTTGCAAATTCTTGGGCTATGATCCCCTGCTGGCCGCCGAACGCGCCGCCGAATTGGATGTGGAAATGGTCGACCTTGAAACCCTGTTCAGCCGGGCGGACTATGTATCGTTGCATATCCCCGAGACGCCGGAAACGAAGAAACTGGTGGGGGGTAAACTACTGGGCCTGATGAAGAAGGGGGCGACGATTGTAAACTGCGCCCGTGCCGGTGTGATTGATGAGGATGCCCTGCGTAAGACCAAGGCGGAGAAGGGGCTGCGGTTCCTGAACGATGTCTACCCCAAGGATGAGGCTGGACCGAAGAGCGTTGCGGACATCGCCGACATCATGGTCCCGCACCTGGGCGCCAGCACGAAGGAGGCGAATGCCATGGCGGCCCGCCGTTCTGCCGAGCAGTTGATTGAGTTGGACGAGAAGGGCGTGACCTCCTACATCGTCAACCGCGACATCCCCGAGGGCTTGGACGAGGCCTATTGCATGCTGGCCAACACCATTGCCCGTGTCGCCATCCATGTCCTCGGCAAGGATGCGAACCTCAAGCAGATCGAGACAAGCTGTTACGGGTCGCTCAAGCCCTATGGCAACTGGCTGATTGTGCCGGTGGTCTCGGCGCTCTGGAACGAATTTGACCGCTCGATGGATTCCAAGGCGGCTCAGCATTTCCTGAAGGGACGCGGCATTGATTACCAGAACCGCGACGCCGATGAGAAGAAAGGTTTCGCCAACTCCATGACGATAGACCTGACCGGAAGCATCGATGTTTCAACGCTGCGCCAGGTGAGCGTCCGGGGGACGGTGGCCGAGGGGACCATCATGATTTCCCGGATCAACCAGTTTGAGAAACTGTATTTCGAGCCGAGCGGTCATGTTGTCTGTTTCCAGTACAAGGACCGTCCCGGCGTGGTCGGTCATGTTGGAGCGGCCCTGGCTGATGCCAGCCTGAACATCGAGGATGTGCGACACTCGCATCACCCCCAGACGGACCAGTCTTTGGCCATCTTCCGGCTGAATGCGCCGGCCCCGTCCGCTCTGATCCAGAAGGTTGCCAGGGAAATCAAGGCTGTGATGGCCTTCGGTGCGACGATCTAAGGAGACGCGCGTTTACCCCTCGTTCGGGAAAAGCATCGCGGTGCTGAACTCGAGCTGGAACTCGGGGTCGAGTGACAGGTCAACATGTTGGACCTGCCGGACCACCCGCGAGGTATAGTCTTTTTCCTGGGTTGAGAGCAGGACGCGTTTGGCGCCGAAGGACGATGTGTTGCCCACGAACCTGATCTTATCGCAGGGGATGGGTGGAAGCATCCCGATGCGACGGGCATGGTTCCGGCGGATAAAGTTCCCGAATCCCCCTGCCAGCAGAATGGCGCCGAGCTCCGATGCGTCAACCCCCGCCATTTTCAAAAGGATATTGATGCCGGCCCGGATGGCGGCATTGGCCAGTTGGAGTTCCCTGATGTCGCGCTGATACAGGAGGATGGGTTCCCCAGTCGCCGAGTCCTTCTTCGGAACGAGCAGGAAGTGGGTCTCTTCCTTGTCCTCGACCAGTCTCGCGAGGAGCGCGGGGGAGAGTCCGGCCGGGCATTCATCGGGCGGCAGAATCCGTCCCGTCTCGTCCAGTATGCCCACGCGTAGCAGCTCCGCCGCAACATCGATCAGGCCGGTGCCGCAAAGCCCCGCCGGCTTGGCATTGCCAATGACATTGAGACTGACATCCCCGTCGATGATGACCTTCTCGATGGCCCCGCTGGTGGCCCGCATACCGTTGGTGATGCGGGCGCCCTCAAACGCGGGGCCGGCGGCAACGGAGGTGGCCAGCATCCGCTCGCCATGCTTGAGTACAATCTCCCCGTTGGTGCCGATGTCGACCAGCAACGTGGGCGCAGTCACCCGGTCAAGCCGGGTTGCCACAATGCCGGCCGTGGTGTCTCCCCCGACGAATCCCCCGATTTGCGGGAAAACATAAACCTTGGCGCAGGGGTGGACATGCAGCGGCAGGTCCGCGGCGGTGAACTCCAGTGCATCGCGGAATGCCGGGGCGAAGGGGAGTTCGCCCAGCGCCGAGGGGTCAATGCCGCAAAGGATCTGCTGCATGGTGGTGTTGCCGGCGAAAACCACCTCATAGACGGACAGGCGGCTGACACGGGCATTCCGTTCGAGTTCATCGATGATCCGGTTGACTCCCTCCAGAACGGATGATTGGAGCTGCGCCAGACCATTCTTTTCGGAACGGCATTTCTGGATGCGGGTAATGACGTCATCGCCGAACGAGGTTTGAGGATTGACCCGTGCGGCCACGGCAACATCCTTCCCGGTCATCAGGTCCACAAGGGTTCCTACAAGGGTGGTACTTCCGATGTCGAAGGCTATGCCATAGCAGGATGCCGAGGTGTCCCCCGGTTCAAGGGCGATCACGTCGTTATCCACCTGAACCACCGTCAGGCGGCTGTCCGGCGAGCGCAGGGCGTGTGGCAGGGCACGCAGTGCGGGAAGGGTCAGTGGTGCCGAGACCCCGACAGCCCTCAGGCGTTCGATATCGGAGAGGATTTCGTGGGAGAAGGGGGGGGGGATCTGGATGACCGTCTTCCGGACGCGTGGTCGCACCTCGAGCCTGTCGCCGGTGTCAGTGGTCAGGATCTGCTGGTGTGTCTGGAAAAGGGAGCTGTCGGGGACCTCGATGGTGACCGGGTCGGTGATGCGGGCCATGCAGGCAAGGCGGAATCCCTCGGCGATTCTGGTTTTGCCGAGGACTGCGATTTCCGGCTCGGTGGGGGGGCAGTTCCCGCTCCGGAGCCGAACGATGCATTTTCCGCATTTTCCCGTTCCGCCGCAGGGGGTGTGAATGATGAACCCGGCCAGGGCGGCGGCCTCGAGGATGATGGTTCCCGGCAGGGCATGGACGATACGCCCGGAGGGCTGAAAAACAATCTTAACTTCTTTGCTCATGGGCCTCGGCTTTTAGGAGAGGCCTTCATCAGCCACTGGCCGCGATCGAAGCCACGCCCGTCGATTGGTTTAGCGTAACAAACCTTGTCATCAACCTTGGTGATCCTGACGGTTCCGATCCTGGTCCCGGGCACGAAAGTCAGAACATCGCCGGTGGTGGGGTCGGTAACCGGTTGGGCAGGGCCCCGCACGGTGTACTCGGTGTCGACCCGGAAGTCCCGGTCCCTGCCGCCGTTCACGAAGATGATGCCATCGCGAATACAGCTGACCATCGGGCGCCACCGGTTTTCAGGCATATCGCGGGTCATTTGCTTGACGCCGCCATAGATGGCGCGGGCCGTGGCCCGTCCCAGCGGGGTCTCGAAGAAAACATCACCGCCGAACGAAATACCTTCATAGGACGCCTTGGCGTAGGCCTCACTGGTCCGGACGATCCCCGTGCTCTGAACGGAACTCAGGATCTGGCCGGTTTCCACATCCACCAGGGTCAGGGTAAGCGCCACACGGGCGGTGTGACTGCGGCCAAGAAGAAAGAGGTAGCGGAGAAAGGAAAGGGAGAAACTGCTGCTGCCAGAGTGGGAGAAATCATTGACCACACCCCGGATCAGGTACTGGGCGTTTTTCATCCGCCCGATCGGGGTTTTCCCCTCGGGGCGGAAAAGCCCGCTTTGCTGGCGACTGAGCTCGCCGGTGATCTTTTCGAAGTGCTCGCGTTCAACCACGGTAAAATTCCGCGAGTGGACCAGTTCGGAAACCAGCAGGTCCGCCATGCCATCCCCCAGTTTCCACTGGCCATCGAACCCCGCGCGGTTTTCGAATGAGGTCACGGCAACCACCGGCGCATGCCGGTCTTCCGGGAGGGGGGGGATCGAGTCCACCAGGGTCATGTTACACCCCGGGAACAGGAGTCCAGTGGTCAGGCACATGATGACTTTTAAAGGTGTTTTCATAAAAGTCATTATCTCTACACCATTCGGGCCTGTGAAAACAACTCATTTAACCCCGGTTCGCCTGTCCTGTTTTCTTTTATTGGCATGGCACGCGTGTTTGGTATTGTTTCGCGAAACCCAAGAGGACTCTATGAATTCTAAAAACATTGAAAAGATGTACGGCATGGCGAAGGCTCGCTATGCGGAAATGGGAATTAACACCGATAAGGCTATCCGCCAGGCCCTGGCCATTCCGGTCTCGATGCACTGCTGGCAGGCCGATGACGTCGGAGGATTTGAGGTCAAGGAAGGTGCGTTGAACGGCGGCGGTATCATGGCCACCGGGAACCAGGGCGGCCGGGCCCGGACGCCGGAAGAAGCGCGGGCCGATTACGACAAGGTGTTGGAACTTGTTCCCGGTTCACTGCGCCTGAACATTCATGCCTGTTATGCTGAAACGGCGGGCAGGATTGTGGACCGTGACCAGCTGGAACCCCGGCATTTTGCCAACTGGATGAAATGGGCGAAGCAGAGGGGTCTGTGCCTGGATTTCAATCCCACCTTCTTTGCCCACCCCAAGGCGAATGAAGGCTTCACGCTCTCGCACCGGGATCCCAAGATCCGGGCGTTCTGGGTTCGCCACGCCAAGGCTTGCCGTAAAATTGCCGCCGCCATGGCCCGGGCGCAGGGCTCTCCCTGCCTGGTCAATCACTGGATTCCTGACGGGGCAAAGGACTACCCGGCCGACCGCTGGTCGCCGCGGGCGAATCTTACCGAATCCCTCGACGAGATCTTTGCCGACAAGAGTGTCAGCAAGTCCCAGTGCGTGGATTTTGTGGAGAGCAAACTATTCGGCATCGGCAGCGAGGAGTATGTGGTGGGTTCCGCCGAATACTACAGCAGCTATTCCCTGAGCAGAGGGGTTGGGCTCTGCCTCGATATGGGGCATTACCACCCGACGGAAACCATTCACGACAAGATCTCGAGCTACCTCCAGTTCCATCCGAGCCTGCTGCTCCATGTCAGCCGGCCGATCCGGTGGGATAGCGATCACGTGGTGTTGTTCGGGGACGATCTGCGCCATCTGTTCCTGGAAATCGCCCGGGGCAAGGCGTGGGACAAGGTGGCCATCGCCACGGACTTCTTCGACGCCAGCATCAATCGCATCGCGGCCTATGTCATCGGCTTGCGCGCCACCCGCAAGGCAATCCTCTTCGCCCTGCTCGATCCTTCCGCCAAATTGGCGAAAGAGGAGCGCAGTGGAAATAACGGAAACCGTCTCGGCTTGATGGAAGAAATGAAAACCATGCCGTTCGGACCTGTTTGGGACTGGCTGTGCATGCGTGATAATGTTTCAGTCGGGACCGAGTGGATGGATGTGGTCGGGTGCTATGAGGACGAGGTTCTGTCCAAGCGTGTATAAACTCGTTTGAGTAATCGAAAATCAGGGGATGTGGAGTATGGGTGCAAATCCGTTCTTAGGCGTTTTCTTCCACTGGCTGGGTGGACTGGCTTCGGGCAGTTTCTATGTTCCCTACCGCGGCGTGCGCAAGTGGGCGTGGGAAGTGTACTGGCTGGTCGGCGGCGTCTTCTCCTGGATCGTCTGCCCGTGGGTGCTGGCGTCGCTGATGACCAACGACCTCATGGGGGTGCTGGGCAAGCAGTCGCTCAGCACCTTGTGGTGGACGTATTTCTTCGGAGCCATGTGGGGCGTCGGTGGCCTTACGTTCGGCCTGACGATGCGGTACCTCGGCATGTCGCTGGGAATGGGCGTGGCGCTGGGTTACTGCGCCGCGTTCGGCACCTTGCTCCCCCCCATCTTCAAGGCATTCGTGCCCTCCATTCCGGTTCCTGAAACCATTGCCCAGATCGCATCAACCACGCCCGGCGTCATTACACTGGCCGGCGTGGCGGTCTGCCTCCTGGGTATCGGTATCGCTGCCCTGGCCGGGTTGACCAAGGAAAAGGAAATGCCCGAAGGGGAGAAGAAAAAGGCCATTGCCGAATTCAATTTTTCAAAGGGCATCCTGGTCGCCACCTTCTCCGGCATCATGAGCGCCGGCTTCTCCTTCGCGCTGACGGCGGGCACGCCGATCGGGGTGGCCTCCGCGGAGGCCGGCACGTCCACCCTGTGGACAGGGTTGCCTAAACTGTGTGTGGTACTGGCGGGCGGGTTCACCACGAACTTCATCTGGTGCCTGTTGCTGAACATCAAGAACAAGACGGGGTACCAGTATTTCAGCCGCACGATCCAGGCGCCGTCTCCGCGCCGCGATCAGGAGACCATCGTTGAAACCACCACGGACGCCCCCGGCGAGGAAGTCGCCGAGCAGGCTCCTCGCAGGGCGGAGCTGGCCGGGGATAACCGCGTGCCGATGCTGGCGAACTACTTTTTCTCCGCGCTGGCCGGGACAACCTGGTATTTCCAGTTTTTCTTCTACACCATGGGCGAGACCCAGATGGGGCGCTTCGGGTTTGCCAGCTGGACGCTGCACATGGCCAGTATCATCATCTTCAGTACGATGTGGGGCTGGATCTTCCACGAATGGAAGGGGTCGAGCAGGAAGGCTCACGGTCTGAT
>Ga0007794_10000238_pt1 | contig 17533 bp, 23 predicted proteins | sample CryBogmetaGMA5M_FD_60365 | JGI IMG/M metagenome (GOLD analysis project Ga0007794, IMG submission 60365) | Freshwater microbial communities from Crystal Bog, Wisconsin, USA - MA5M | ecosystem: Environmental > Aquatic > Freshwater > Lake | place: Crystal Bog, Wisconsin, USA | collected 2009-07-06
AGCCAGACAGCAGGCCGAGGCATTGGGGCTTGACGCCCCCGCAGCCGAGGATCTTGTCACGGTGGTTGCTCCGGTTGAGCAGGCTCCGAAGTCGGACAGCGCCAGCGTGCAGATGCGCATTGACGCCGAGATTGTGGACGAGTCGAAGGTGCCGCGCGCGTTTTGCATGGCGGATATCCGGCTTATCAATGCCTACAAGAAGGACAACAAAGCCGACTTGGAGAAGCGCATTGCGGCGGGCGAAGGCGAGACGGTGATTGCCGGGGTGCGGTTCACGCTGCGACCGGATGTGATGGGGCGATAACCACAGGGGATGGCCGGGGGTGCCGCGTATCCGGCGAAGCAACACGCGGCAGGTGATTTGAGTTCGAGTAAACAACAAAGAAAGAAAGCGAGACGGTAACAGTATGGCAAAGATTACAGAAGCGGATTTTAACGGTAAGGATGAGTTGACGCTGAACGTCAAAATTGTTGACCCGCACTTCGAGAGTGCGGAAAAGGACGGAGACAAGGCGCGCATGGCGTTGGTGTTGCGCGGCGAGACGAGCGACGGGAAGTACATTGACTGCCACCAGTATTTCACCGGGCAGTTGCTTGCCAGTGGACGCAATAAGGGGCGGTCGATGTTCGACGTGTCGGCGGAGCAGTGTCACGCCCTGGGGATGCCAAAGCCTTTCAACCCGAAGGATATCGCAATTCTTGAAGGCGTCGAGTGCGTGTTCGTTTGCGGGATCGAAGAATGGATGAACAACAAGGGCGAGAGCAAGCGGAGCGTCAAGGTCAAGTTCATCAACTCCAGCCGCAAGCCCGCGCTGGCTCTGGATGACGCGGCGGCGATTTGGGCGCAGTTGAGCGGCGAGCCCGTGGCGGCGCAGACGGTGGCGGCGAAGCCCGAGAGCACCGGGGCGATTGCGCCGACGGCGGTTGACGAGTCGGATTTGCCGTTCTGATCTAACCAATGGCACCCCTGCATCTAACTTGTGACAGCCGGGAACAAAATCCCTGGTACTTCCCGCCCGAAATAGCGGTGATGAAGCGCGGCAAGTTGGATGCAGGGGATTACGCTATCGAGGGAGACAACGGCTTTGCAATCGAGCGCAAATCGCTTGACGACTTTTTGGGTACTATCAGCACGGGATTCGAGCGCTTTGAACGTGAACTATCCCGCATGGAAAAAGCCCGACACGTTGCCCGGTGCATCGTAGTCGAAGGCACCATAGAGGAAATCGCGCAAGGCATCCACAACCACAAGAAACTCACGCCGGGCTTTGTCTTGAAGCGCATCGGTAGACTCACGCTAGAAGGCGTCAGCGTCATCATGGCGGGCAGTCACGACCTTGCGGCGGCAGTGGCATACGGAATTTTGAGAGAACGGGCAAAGGATCTGGAGGACATATATGGCAACGACGGAAAGAATCAGGGTAACGGTGGAGCAGATAAGGCCGGGACAGGTCTGGGCGTATCGCAAGCCGGACTCGAAATGGACAATCCTGAGTGTCCTGCTGGACTCCGGGGCAAAATGCGCCGCCAAGGGGATTGTGGAGTTCGAGCCGAAACACGGCGACCTGCTGGAGTTGGAAGGCGAATGGATAAAGAGCAAGTTCGCGGGGACGCTGGGCAAGGATGAATTCTGCTTCAAGTCGGCAATGCTTCACGTCCCGAGCGACCCGCGCGCCCTGCTACACTACGCCTGCACGCTGACCAAGGGCATAGGTCCGATCAAGGAAACAGAGATTTGGGAACGGTACGGCACCAAGTGGGAAGAAATCGAGACGCTGGATATGCCTGGAATCAGCGAATCAACGTCGTGGAACTGGGCAGAGACCCGGCGCAGGCTGAAAGAGCACGCAGACCAGACCCAGGCAATCACCCTGCTACTTTCAAAGGGCTGCACGCTGAATATGGCCAATGCGGCATGGTCAATGTGGGCTCAAGATACCGTGGGGACTGTCACGGAGAACTGTTACCGGCTGGCCGACCTGCCCCACTACGGGTTTGTGGACGTTGACGAGTCTATCAGGGTGGCTTTTGGGATACCCGACAAGGATCAACGGCGCGTCGAGGCGGCAATCATGTACGTCATCGGGCAAGTTACCTCTCAAGGCGACACGGTTTCCGACTGGGCAGATGTCACGGCAAAAGTAGCCGCATTGATTGAGGGGGCCAAGGGGATGATGGACGCGGCGGTTAAGACGCTGATCGACGGCGGCAAGGTGGTGGTGTTGCAGGGGGATAAGTTGGCGATGGCGGGGGACGCCGCAGCGGAAACCGCGTGTTGGAATCGCTTCAAGGGGGCAGCATGAAACCCTACTACCAAGACACCGCCGTAACGATTTATTGCGGCGACTGCCGCGAGATTGTTCCGACGCTGGGGCGGTTTGATTTGTTGCTGACTGACCCGCCGTATGGGATCAAACGGAGCGGGCAGACGGCGACAATTTGCAAAAACCCAAAACACAACCGCAAGCAACACGATGATTTTGAATGGGATGAAATGCCACCAACATCCTCTGTGTTTGATCTGCTTTTCAAAGCATCTGAAAATCAATGTATATGGGGCGGTAATTATTTTACTTACGCAATTCCTCCAAGCATGGGGTGGATTGTTTGGGATAAAGGTCAAGACTTTTCTACAAGTGATTGCGAGCTTGCCTTTACATCCTACCAAAAAGCCCTGCGTAGACTCGTCGTAAATCGTGGCCAGATAGCCGTAGATGGTCCCGTACATCCGACGCAAAAGCCGCTTAAAGTGATGACTTTTTGCATTGAATACGCCGGCGACACCGCCCAAACCATCCTCGACCCCTTTGCCGGAAGTTGCACGACGGGCCGCGCCGCCAAGGACTTGGGGCGCAAGGCCGTGTTGATCGAGCGAGAGGAACGGTACTGCGAAATCGGAGCCAAGAGAATGGCGCAGGAGGTGTTTGCGTTATGACCCTCGACAAAGACGAAGCACAGGACAACGCCGTTATCGCCGCCCTGCAAGGCCGCGACCGAATCATCACCGGCGGCGCAGGTAGCGGAAAATCGACGCTAGTAAAACGCATAGCCGAACAATTTAACGGAAACTGCGAAATCATGGCCCCCACCGGCAAGGCGGCCGCACGCTTGAAAGAAGCGACCGGCTTCCCTGCTTGCACCATTCACCGCGCCCTCTGCTACGACGGCGACAGCTTTCACCGCACCGCGCCGCTGGGTGTCACGATCATTGACGAGGCCAGCATGATCGACTCATGGTTGATGCAGTCGGTTTTACGGTTCAATCCGAAACAGTTGATTCTTGTGGGCGACTCCGCCCAGCTTCCCCCGGTGGGCAAGGGCCAGCCGTTCCATGACCTGATTAAGTTGCGCCCAGACATCGTGAGTACGCTCAAGACCTGCCACCGGGCCAAGGGAGCGGTCCACATGGCGGCGCTCGCGATCCGGGAAGGCATAAGGCCGGACGATAGGCTTGCCAGTGGCGGTGAGACGTGGACGGTAATCAACACGGGCGGGCCGAATGCCACCCTTGAAACCCTGCTCAAATGGATTCAGGCAGGTCGCTACGATGCCACGCAAGACATGATCCTCGCGCCCAGGTACGGAGATGGCAAGGCCGGGGATGATTGTGACGGGGGTATCGACGCCATCAACACGGCAGTCAAGGCTCTGGTGAACCCGAGCACGGACAAGTTTTCAACGGGCGACCGGGTAATCAATGGCAAGAACTTCTCAAATGATGACTACTGGAACGGCGACGTGGGCACCATTACCGATATGGACACGGCGGGCTTCCCCGAGGTGACGCTTGATCGAGATCCGAAAACGCCGCGCATTCTGAACAAGGATCACCTCAAAGAGTTGCGGCTCGCATACGCATTGAGCGTTCACAAGGCGCAAGGAAGCCAAGCGCGGCGGGTGTTTTTCATGTGCTTTTCGCGGCACTTTTTCAACCTCTCGCGCGCACTTATCTATACCGCTGTTACACGTAGTAGAAGCGATGTCGTGGTGTGTGGCGAGGTGTCGGCGTTTTACAAAGGAATCAAGCAGGAAAACCGAAGGGTGACAGTGATGCAAGTTCTAGCCCAGGAGTCCCAAGAATCTTTGTGGTGATATTGAACCCCGTGTATATCAAAATCGCAAAGCGCCAAACAGAGCAGCAAGGATTAGGAATCTGATGCAAGAACGACCTATTTTGATGTGTGGTGATATGGTCCGGGCAACGCTTGAGGACCGCAAAACGAATACCCGCCGGGTGGTAAAACCGCAACCTGTTCCTGATCCTATTGCTCCAGAGCGTCTGCTTATGTGGAACAGCTCATCCATGACGAAAGACGGAGCTTTTACGAAGTACAGCCCCTACGGCCAGCCCGGCGACCGCTTGTGGGTGAGGGAGGCGTGGCGACCTCTTTGGGATGACGCCGACAAGCCCGGCGGACTGGGCGATTGTGTCCAGTACAGGGCAGACATGTCCAAACGAAAACCCCTTCTCAAAGATATTGGGTTCGATGATGGAATGAAGTTTGACGAGATGTGTGACGAGTCATGCCCTGAACCTCGCTGGCGTCCCTCGATCCACATGCCCCGCTGGGCCAGACGGATCACGCTGGAGGTCACCGGAATCCGGGTAGAGCGGGTGCAGGATATCAGCGTGGCTGATTGCATAGCGGAAGGCATTGCGCCTGTAAGAAAACTGTGTCCAGGTTTTAACGGATATGAGCATGGTGAAATCATCGACTTTAGGTGCCTTTGGGACTCGATCAATGCCGCCCGCGGATACGGCTGGAAGGTGAACCCGTGGGTCTGGGTTATCTCTTTTAGGAGGGTGACGCCGCGAACTACTACCTCGCTAGCGAGTTTATAATGGCAGTAATAGCCATTCTGAAAGGGAATCAATGATTATTGGCCTACACGACTCCGACGCAACCGGATACCCGAACCTTGCGTTAATGAAGTTATCCGCTCACCACAAGGCAATAGGCGATACCGTGGCGTGGTTTGATTCCCTGTGGCACGATTATGACAAGGTATATTCGTCAAAGGTGTTCACGTTTTCGGAGGCGTATCCGTATCTGCCAGACGAAGCCATTAAGGGCGGGACTGGAAACGATATGGCGGTCAATCTGCCTGATGCCATTGAACACACTATGCCGGATTACTCGCTGTATGGGATTAATTATAGCATGGGCTTTGTGACAAGGGGATGCCCGCGCCGTTGCCAGCATTGTTTCGTGCCGGACAAGGAGGGCGACATTCGCGCCAATGCCGATGTGACTGAATTTCTAGCGCACAAGAAACTTGTTTTGATGGATAACAACATACTCGCCCACCCACACGGCATTGAACAGATTGAAAAGATTGCGAGCCTTGGCGTTAAGGTGGACTTTAACCAAGGGCTTGACGCTCGCCTGATTGACGATGCTATGGCAAGGCTTCTGTCCCGCCTGAAATGGCTCGCGCCGTTGCGCCTAGCCTGTGACAGCCCTGCCATGATCGAACCCGTCAGGAAGGCTGTGGAGTGCCTTCGCTGGCAGAATGTGCGGCCAAGGGCATATTTCCGTTATGTGCTTGTGAAGGAAGTTGAAAAGGCGGTCGAAGTGGTGCGCTTTCTGAAATCAATCTATTGCGAGCCGTTCTGCCAGCCTTACAGAGATCCACAAGGGACTGAGCCGACGCAAGAGCAAAAGAACTTCGCCCGGTGGGTAAACAGAAAACCCATTTTCATGTCAACGACTTGGGATGAGTACAGGCGGTTTTCATCATGAAGCAATACCACCCCATTCTGAAAGGGAATCAGTGAAGCAATACCGAGCAATCCTCGACGACTCCACCGCTCTTATCGTGCTGGCCGGATGCCCCCACGAGGCCCGGTCAATCGCGTTCCAGCAACTTCTATGGGTTTGGCTCAAGACGGGCCGCATGAACGTAATCAGGGAGGTTGTGGAAGTATGACGTCACACCAGCAATCTCTACTTTCGGACATTGAAAAGCTGAAAGCACAACTACCGAATGCTAACAAATCAGATAGAGACCGGATCCAAAAACAACTCAAGAAGCTGGCACATTGGTTGACTCAAGATGACGCCCGAGAGCATGAGTTGAAATTTGGAAGGCGAAATGATCCTGGTGGACGAAGTAGAAGCCCATCAATGGGGCGATTTAGCTGTGATGATGAAAGGCAATACTCATGACTCACCCCTACGAAGTCGAAGAACGCGCCGCGATCTACGAGTTTGACGCTGGCATGACCCGCGAGGCACAAGAGTCTTTATGGTGATGGAGGTACAATGTGGATAATACCCAAGAATTTACCCATGTCGAGTTGTGCGCCGGATACTCTGGAATACATCTCGGACTTGAACGAGTTATCCCAGGTCTCCGAACAATCGCTTATAGCGAGATCGAAGCCTTTGCCTGTGCGAACCTGGTTGCGAAGATGGAATCGGGACATCTGCCTCCGGCTCCTATTTGGACGAATCTTAAAACCTTCCCGTGGGGAAAGTTTCGTGGACTGGTGGACATCCTGTCTGGCGGGTATCCTTGCCAACCGTTCAGCGCAGCCGGAAAGCGCAAAGGACACGAAGACCCCCGCCACCTGTGGCCGTTTATTGCAGATGGAATTGCTGCCATGCGGCCTGGAGCAGTCTTCTTTGAGAATGTCGAAGGTCACATCAGCCTCGGGTTGCGCGAAGTCCTTGCCGACCTGGCTGGTCTCGGATACCGAGTGGAAACGCCATGTGGCGAACCAACGTGGGGAATATTTAGCGCGGAAGAAGTTGGCGCACCTCACCAGAGAAAAAGGGTCTTTATCATGGCCTTCGATAACAGTCAACGAGGCCAAGAACTCATGCGGAAAATCGCAGAGCAACAGGAATACCCCCCCCCTGGGAACAGCGGTGCAGATAGACCGTGCTGGCCATCCAGACCCGGAGAGCCTCAATACTGGTTTGAACCTCCAAGGGTAATCTAGCCATGAGAGAGAGAGAGAGAGAGAGAGAGAGAGAAGACTTGGGCGACACCGCGAAGCCGCGATGCAGGAGATTGGTGCATGAATAAAGCCAGAGTTGGAGAAAAACCAGAGGATACATTGTGTGGACAGGTGAAAATATGGCCTACGCCGGATGTTTCCGACCGCCGGGGGCCGAATAGTGATCAAGTTGGGTTGTCAAATATAGTCAAAAAACAATTCCCTACCCCGTCAGTATGCGGGAACCACAACCGCAAGGGGGCCAGCGAATCGATCGGGGATGGGTTGAGTACCGCGGCGAAACAGGAGTCCACACCCCGCAGCGGCGAGGGCAAAAAGATGTGTTGCGGCAAGCTGAATCCCCGTTGGGTTGAGACACTCATGGGGCTCCCTATCGGCTGGGTGCGCCCCGGTTGCACAGACCCGCGCCACCCCGCAGACACTTCCCGCGACCGAGACGAGGACACACGAACCGACAACCGCACCGATGAACTGCGAATGCTGGGAAATGGGGTGGTTCCAGATACCGTGGAGAAGGCGGGAAGGACTCTACTGGAAAGGATAATGAAATGACCTACGAGCAGGAAGAACGCGCTGCGATTTACGAGTTTGACGCTGGCATGACCCGCGAACAGGCGGAGGCGCGGGCCTTTGCGGAGGCCGTTGATAAGAATCTAGGCATCCCACCCGAGATGATGAAACCACATAAACCCATGACACAATCAGAGTTATTCTAATGCCCCCCACAGCCATAGCCAAACATCCTCACTGTAACCTTTCAATTCGATTCGTTGAGGCGGATCACTCCTACACGGACACGGAAGGTGCGGTGTATCAATCAGTCACCACGATCATCAAGGGGGCCTTTCTCCCCTTCAATGCCCGCGAGGCGGCGGAACGGGTTGCCAAGCGCGAGGGTGGCACCGTGGCCGAGGTAATGGCCACATGGGAAATGAAGCGCCTGGCGTCATCTGATTTCGGCACGCGGTTCCACGCCAACATGGAGGCGACCATCAAAGGCCAGCCGCGCCCGCACGCGCCGAAGAATGAGAAGGAGATTCAGGCTTTCCGAGTGGGGGTGGAGACCGCGAAGAAGATCATGGCGAAGTACGGCGCGAACCTTTGGGCTGAGAAGATTGTGTTTTCGCCGAGGTCGAGGGTGGCGGGGTGTATTGACCTGCTTGCCTGCAAGGGAAATGAGTGGATCATTGGCGACTGGAAAACCAACGAGACTATAAAGCGCGAGAATCAGCACCAGTCTTGCGCGGTGTATGGCCTTAGTCACCTACCCGACTGCGACTTCACCCGGTACAGCCTTCAACTTTCCGCATACGAGCGCGTGCTGCGCCGGGACGGATATGTCCCTGAAGGCGCAACGTTCAAGCGGCTGCTCATTCATATCGCGCCGGGAGCCGACAAGCCGGAATTTATCGAGACGCCAGACATGAAGCTGGAGATGGGTGAGATACTTTTAGAGAGAGAAATTGACCGCAGGGAATACACAAAGGAGACAACGTGAAAATTTTCGACTTCGAGATTCTGAAACAGCAGGCCGATTGCCGCGACATTGCGATCAATCTGCTTGGAATGAAAAATAAAAACAACCGGGGCGGCGAATGGGTTTCATTCGACAACCCTTGGCGCCCTGGCTCCGACTCCGGCGCATTCTCTGTATCGGCGCGCGGATACCGCGACCATGTTTCAGACGAGAGCGGCAGTGTCCTCGATATGGTTGCCAACGCTAAATACAACGGCGACATGATGCAGGCACAGGAGGCGCTTGGTGTCTACCTTGGTTTGAAATCAACCATGGAATCACGTCAAAAGAAAAAGTTTGTTTGCGCCTATGATTACGTTGATGCCACCGGGAAGATGATTCACCAAACTGTACGGTTCGAGCCGAAGTCATTCTCGCAGCGCCGCCCTGATCCAGCGCAACCCGGCGAATGGGTTTGGAGCTTAAAGGATATTGAACCGGTGCTTTACCGCCTCCCCGAGCTTATCGCAACCCAGTGGGTGTGCCTTGTTGGTGGGGAGAAGGACGTTGAGAACCTGATCTCCATCGGTATCCCGGCGACAACAAACCCCATGGGTGAGGGGAATTGGCGCGACTCTTATAATCAACACTTCGCCGGCAAAGCGGTAATTATCCTGCCGGACCGCGACGACGTAGGGCGCAAGCACGCTCAGGTTGTGGCATTCGCTATCAAGAGCATTGCCAAGTCGATCCGCATTATAGAGCTTCCGTTTCCTGACGACGCCGACCCACACAAGGATCCGTCCGATTGGATTGCATACCACAAAAGCCAAGGGCATAACGATACCGCCATTGCTGACAATCTCAAGCGCATCATTAAGGACACGCCGATTGTTGACGCCGCCCAGGTGGAGCAGCCGAGTAACACGCAGCAGGAAATCATCAACGCCAAGCGCGCCAACAAGGAGCCGTTCCGTAATTACGACTGGGCCGACGCCATGGATGACAAGGGCAAAGAGAAGCGCGTCAAGTCTCCACGGCATATCAACGCCATGCGCGAGGATATCATGCGCCGGTTCTTCAACTTCCCGCGGCGAATCGGTAGCAGCCTGTTCGACCACGACCGCGAGACCAAGAAGATCAACATTTTCGACCGGCCGCCGGAGCTCATGGGCTGGATCCAAGAGAAGTCGAAGCACAATATCGAATGGGCCAAGGTTGAGGGCAGCGTCACCGAGCCGGAATTCTTTGCCTCCCTGCTCCGTAACGTCCGGGCTTATGAAGCCATTTCTGGAGTCCCGAATTGGCCTTGCCGTCCGGATGACGTGTACTACACCCATGGCGCCCTTCCTGATCCGACACCAGACGCCAAAGCGTTCAACGAGTTTGTTTCGTTTTTCTCGCCATCGTCTGAAGCCGATTGGCACCTACTCCGCGCCTTCATAGCGTCCCCGCTGTACTACAAGCCGAAGGTTGACCGCCCTTTATGGGTGATTGACGCCACGACCGGCCAGAACACAGGCAAGACGAAGCTGGTCGAGATGGTGACATTGCTTTATGGTGGCGATGATCCGGATTGCGGGGAGCCTGCTTGGATTGACGCCGGCCAGTTAAACAATGACACCACCCTTGACCGGAGTGTCAAGCGCCTGCTGTCGTCCACCGGGAGAAAGAAGCGTATCGCCCTGCTGGACAACGTGACCGGGTATTTCAGATCCCCGGCGCTGGCAACCCTTGTCACCCAGGGCTCAATTTCCGGACTGGCACCCTATGGACACGGCGAGGAGACGCGCCCGAATGATTTGACATGGGTGATCACGTCGAACAGCGCCACGCTTGACCGGGATTTGACTGACCGAAGCCAGATCGTGAAGTTGTGCCGTCCCGAGACCCCGCGCCCGCGATGGGCGCTGGAAGTCACGGAGTTCATTAAGAAGAACCGGATGCAGGTTATCGCTGATATCATAGGTATTCTGGAGCGCGGCCCCACATTCACCGTCAAACCATGTACCCGGTTCAGGGAGTGGGAAGTGGATATTCTCTGCCCTATTCTTGGCACCCAGGAGGCTTGGGAGACCACGATGGAGGTCAACCGCGACCGTCAGCGTTCAGCCGATGGCGACATTGAGGATGCCGCAACGATCAAGGAAATCATTCGCTACAAAACGTGCTCTTTGGGGCTCAACATGGACACCGACATCATCTGGCTTCAGAACGCCGTTCTCGCCCAGTGGATCCCTGAAATGATCCCCGGTTTCGGCGGCAAAAGTCAGCGTGGTTGCACCGCCCATTTGAAGAACATGGTGAAGGTCGGATTGCTTCCGGAATTGTCGGATAAATATGAGAGTTGGCCGCGTCGAGGGGACGCAAGAAGGCGCGGATTTATGATCGGATATGAGCGCTATTTCGATGGTCATGCGGTGAAAATTGTAGGGGTAAACGGAGAAGGCGTAATCAAAGTAATCTAAGAGGGAGACATGAAAGATTTAAAAAACAAGCGTGTTCAGCGTGTACAGCGTGTGCAATTTGCACACACAGCACACACAAAAGAAACTAAACTTTATTCAATGTTGCTTAAATCGTGTAAAGACTTGAAAAAGCTTCTACTTAAACAGCGTGTTGCGTGTGCCGCACACACTTCTACACGCCGTACACGCTTGTTTCCTTATCTCCTTTATGTAGAGCTATTTTCACTTCTCTATAATTTCGACGCTCACAGCTTAGAGAAGAAGAAGAGCGTGTGCAGCGTGTACAGCGTTTTTTGTTCATTTTTGAGAAAAATCCCCACCTTTGGAAAAATCGAGGTGGCCCATGCCTAAGCCCATCCACGCCGTCGAGGTCCGTGGAAAAAATTCCTTGCTCTGGTTCACTGTCGCTTTCGAGACGACCGCCGCCGGAGCCCGCCGGGAATTGCGCCGGATCCGAGACTGGTTGAAGTCTCACAAAACTTGCGCCGCCTATCGGGTTCAGGAATACCGGTTCCGCCGGGGACAGTGGGAGGCCGTCCATGCCGAAGCGTAAACCCTGCGCATTGCGCAAAATCCGCGGCTACATTCTCCGGGCCCGCACCGCGTCGGAATGGGACATCACCCGGGAGATTATCGCCGGCGAGAAATCGCTCGATCGTTACCAGCGCGAACACTTCACCGCCCTTTGCGTCGCCGGGAAGTGGCGCGTTGTTACTAAGACGCGCACCGCCCCGGAGTGGGTTGCGCTGTTGAAAACCATTAAAAACGAGCACATTCGCGGCAAGGTTGCGTCCGTCGTGTGGTGGGATTACGCCGCCAAGCTGCCGGAAGTGTTGGCCGTCATGGAATTGTATCAGCGCAAGCAGACAGAGGCCGCCGCCGAAGTTTACGCCGGGTTGATCGCCATCGGATATCCCGAATCACTGGCCAGGAAGCGTTGCCAGCAGCCAAAGGATTCTTACTACCGGCCCACGGTTGAAACACTGGAGGCGCTGCCGTGAAGCATGTCGCCGCCGGAGAGCGCCACGGTCGCCTTGTCGTGGTCAAAGTCACCCACCGGAGACACAAGATCAAGCACGGCGGGGAGAATCGTAGCTGGGCGCATTGCCGTTGCGACTGCGGCCAGACTTGCGGCGCCTGGTTGAATTCGCTAAGATCCGGCAACACGTCGTCCTGCGGCTGTATCCACCGGGAAAACAGCGCGCGGCGACTTGCGGAGCGGAATTCGGCTGGCAATAAGGTGAGAGGGCGCTACAAGCCACGGAAACAGGGGGAGGATGCCGCTGTAGCCGGTCAAGGGGTGGGGGTGGCGGCTTCGCGTGTTCCAGAAATCAAACCCGCTACAGGGCATTTTAAGCCGCTTTCCGAGCCGCATAGTTTCGCGGATATCATGGCGATGATTGAGCGCAATCGTAAAATAGCATAGGAGAACGGGTTATGACTTTCGATGATTACGCCGATGAGGAGCGTGCCGGAATTCTGGAGTTCGACGCCAACATGAGCCGGGAGCAGGCAGAAAAGCGGGTGGCGGAAATGCGAATGCCCCAGCCATTACAGCCAGGGCACCGCGAGGATCCCGGGCAAGCCGGGAAGTTCTCTTAGTGTTTCTCGCTCGTTAAACCGGTGCTCAGTGGATCGGCAAAGGGGTTGACCGTGCCACGGATTTTGTGAATCATCGCCGTGATACTGCGCCCGACTCTGAATTTCTTCTCCATGCTGCACGAATAAGCAATGCACTCATGGGCCTCGTGAAGCAGGGCGAACATTTCCGGCGCCGCCTGAATCAATCGCGACGTTTCGCGGATTTTGTCAAGGTTCTCTTTCAATCCCGGGTCGTTTGTGGCGTGCATTGCTTCCGGGCTCATGTATAAAACCTCGTTGCCGTTCTTGTCCCGGCAAATTCCGTCATCTCCGATAATCCACGGTCCAGGTTGATGCGTTGTCATTGCTTGGGTTCCTCCTGCTTTTTCTCGCTCGACCGCTTTTTGTACGGCGCCTTCGCCTTCCAGCGGTCGGTGCCTCGGGCTCGGCGCTTCTCCCAGAGTCCGGCGGCGTGGATGCGCATTGCATCGGCGCGGCGTTGTCGTTCCTCGGGGGATAGGGTTTTAGGGTGGCCGGCGGATAGCTTGCCAAGGGCAACGGCGGCGGGGTTTTTTGGTTTGTCGTTCATGGTCGTTTCATCCTTCTCTTAGTGTTTCTTTTCCTCGCTCGTTAAAACGTCGTGTTGATTTCATACACTCCCAGGCCGATCACGGCAAGCGGGAGAATGAGGAGCAGTGTTTCAAGCATTGTTTCCCCCAATCCTGAACGGCCCCACCATTGCGCCGGGCTGCGCCTTCGCTTCGACCTCGGCAAGTATAGCGTCCTGGCGTTCAACTGGTACGCCTTGCGCTGTCCACAGGGCGCGGAGTTCGGCTTCGAGTTCGGCGGCTTTGTTTTGTTCGGCGTGGCAAGCGTCAATCTCGCGGGGGCGGAGTCGGCAAGCCCCGGCGGAAAGACTGCAATGATCGCAAGAATTGATTTTCTCGTTCATGCCTCACCCTGGGCTTTCTGGATCGCGGCGCGGGCGTTTTTCATCCGGTCGGAGTTGATAGGATCTGACAGGTATTTATCGGCGCAAAGCTCAATCAATGCCGCCAGCATTTCAGGCGCGGCGGCGATCAGCGTGGCGTCTGCTGGGTACTGAATCCACGCGATAACGGTTTGTATTTTGTCATCCGACCGTATTATTACTGGGTGACTGGCGTTTTGCGGCATGTGGTCTTTCCATTTTGCAGGCGTGTGTTTCGTTTTCATCGTGCTTTCTTTCTGTTTGGTGTTGCTCGCTCGTTATTTATTAATCACAATCAATGCAATGCTGGCGCTTGTGCCTTCTTCTCTAAAGCTGTTTTCCGGCAATACTTCCCAGTGATTCACAATGGGTTTTAATTGCTCATTCTGCTTCGTGCCGTTGTAGCAAAGCGACACAAGCCGCCCGCCTGGTTTCACCATTTCCAGCGCGTGCAAAATGTGCTTAATGTCGCGGCCCTGCTTGAAAGGAGGGTTCATAATCACGGCGTCAAACTCTCCACCCAGTTCCGGCGCGGTGGTCGTCAAAAAATCGCGGTGCTGCACCTGCTCGCGCTTCATCATCTTTGTAAGCGCGTCAAAGCATTCGCGGGCCTCCTCAATTATCATCCATTCAGCCCGCAAGTCTTTCAACGGTTCAAACAATCGGCCCAGACCGGCGGAGGGTTCAAGTATCCGCGCGCCTTCTCCCGCTTTTTCCGTTATCAGTTCCGCCATGCGCGCCGCAATGATGCGCGGCGTCTGAAACAAATTAAATCCGATCACTGGCCGGGGGGCGGTTCCTAGCTCGTGGCGCTGTGCCATTGCCAGGAACCGGCGGGCCTCCAGGCGCATTTCTGCGCCCTTGGCGGTGTTCGCTTCTCGCAACATTAAAAGGCGGTCAATCCCGTTCATGCTATTTTCAATTCCTGTTGTTTGATCTCGCGGGTTTTGAACACTTCGGCGGGTATCGGTTTTTGTGGCTTGTCTGTCAAAACTACAAGGCTCGGCGTATATTGCCAGCCGCCGGAACGTGTCCGGATTTTAACGGCGTCGCGATAGGTTCGGATGGTCTTTCCGTCTGCATACGCTGCGGAATATTGCGCTTGCGTCATCTCTTCGACTTCGCCGGGCTTGTGTGGGTAATTTTGATGCTTGGTTGCCTCGTAATCTTCCGCGTTAAGCTGTTCCTGTAGCCGTTGCGCGTCCTCCATTGTCGGGTTAATCGTCGGCGGGCCTTTCGGCTTCGCGTATTTCTCCGCCTTAAACTCTGCCCGCTCCTCGTCGGTCGGCGCGCGGTAAACGTCGGATTTAAGCCGCTCAATGTTCAGCGTGTGGATAGTCACGGGGCGCGGGTTGCCTTCGCCGTATGCGTTGCCCTGGCGGTCGTAGTTCGCCGCCGTTGGTGCCAGTATCGCCACAGATACCGCCCGCCCGGTGGCCGGGGATTTATTCACCTTCTGGATCTGGTGTTTCCCGATCCAGCCGCCCGCCTCCATCTCAACAAAGGCAGCGCGCCCGCCCTGGGCCTCAAGCATTTGATTTTCATAGGCAAGGCGCAATGTGATATGGTCAAACCATTTCCCGCCCGGTGTCCAGTCTTGCGGCCTTTCGGGGTGGTTTGACATCCATTCCCGCGCGGCGTCTTCCGGCGTCCTGGTTCCTTCCACAAACTCTTTAATGTTGGCCTTTTGCAATTCATAGCGCGCGCTGCCGTAAGTGGTGTGAACGTTTCCGATCATCATTAAAGCCATGCCAAGTTTACACTGCTCGCGGGTATATTTCCCAGTTTCGCCGGCGGGCTTGATGTCGGAATTTTGCAGGGAATAAGCGCAAGCTCCTAAAACAATCAACTCGGCATTGCCTGCGATGCTGTTCCAAATATCCCAAGTTGCCTGGTTGGTCGCGGTGCGCTCGCGGCTGTCCTTCTCAATCTTCCGTAATTCCGCCTCCAGCGTCTTAATGCGCCCCATCCTCACGGCGGGGGTTGAAACGTAAAGCGCGTGCCCGATAACTCCAGCCGTGCGGCGTTGCCAGTATTCGGCCTTCTCCCAGCTATTAACCGCCTGCGTTGCAATTCTGTCATGCCGCGCGGCCCTGCGTTCGGCTATTGCCTGCGACTGGTAGCCGTGCAACTGCGGCCCGCTCTCGTATCGGTCGGCCTGCGTCCCGGCCTCCTCGCGGCGCTTGTCGAGGTAGCCGTCAAACCGTTCGGCCCTATCTGCTGCGCGGTCGGCTGGGCTCTGGTCTTCGTCGTCAAGTATTCCGTCCGCATATTCTAGCGCGGTCGCTTCGCGTTCCGGCGTCCAGACTGCCACAAAATCGCAAGATTGTTTAAGCGTGCTCGTCCAGCCCTGGGCGCGTAATGCCTCGTATTCGTCGCGGGGCACCCGGCCAACGTATAAGCGTAATTTATCATCCTCGGGGCAATATGTCGCGGTTTCTGTTGTTGATATGTTCATCGTCGTAAACTCCGCCCGGATATCCCGCCGGGCTCGGGGTTGCTTCAACTCTCAAACAAGTATTTCTAAGTTGTTCCTCTCATGCCTCCTATTATACACAACCCGCTTTCAGTATCAACCATTTAAGCGCCCTCTAGTTTATTAAATAACCCGCTTATAGCATCTTTAGCCCTAATTCCATTGGTTAACCAGCGATAACCACCTCAATAAAAAACATTACAATTTCACCGCCCCGAAAAATCATTGCTTGCAAATTCGCGCCGCCCCGGTGTAATCTCCCGCCTCATGGGTGGAAAAACAAAGCTATCACCGGCGGAATATCATCGCCTCTACAGAGCCCGCAAAGCCGCGCAACGCGCCGCCGGTGTCACGCCGCCCCCTCGCGCCGCAAAGCAAAGCACACCGCAAAGCACACCGCAAAGCCAAACCATCACTACACCCACCGCACAGGCTCCGCAAAGCAAAGCAACCCAGGCAACCCAGCCGCAACCCCCACCGCCGCCTACCGCCCTGGACGACAGCGCCGCCGCTCTATGGCTCGACGATCCACCGCCCAGCAACGCCAGCGCCGCCCCCACCGCAGCCACGGAGCCCAGCGGCCAACCCCTCGCGCGAAGTAGCTTAGTCACTACAGCGCCGCACAGCATCGAAGCTATACAGCAGGGGGGCAACGTAGCAGGGGTACAAGAGCAATCTATAAGCAAGAGAAGCCAGGAAGCAGGGATACAAGGGGAGCCGGAAGAGGCAGTGAAAGCCGGGGAAAGCGAAGAGGGCGAAAGGGGCGAAAAGCGGAGGAAAGCAGCCGCAAAGCGAGAAACCACAAAGCAGGGAGAGACGGCGGAGAGAGAGGGATTTTCCGGCGATACGCTTTCGGCTTTGTGCACGCGCGAAGCAGCGGACATCTTAGGACACGAAAAGCAAAATGTCCTAAGAAGTCCAACCCCTGATTTTAAGCCTGGCAAATTCGCTGCGCCGCCGTGCAGCCTGGAGGTTTTCGATCGGGTTTGTTATCGCATGATGCGCGGCGATTTTTGGCGGGACATCTCAAAGGATGAAAACGGGATACTATGGGAGAACGTCCGCGCTTGTGCCGGTCAATCTGCTGACCTTTCCGCCCGCTGGGTGGCTGTTGACAATGCCAGGCGCGCCGCATTCGCCGCCGATATCGAGGAGACGGGACAAGTCTTGCTTGCTACAGCCCGGGCAGAGCTGCCGGCGGTGGACGAAACCGGGGATACACCACACGGCCCGACAAGCCGGCGCTCATTTCAACGGGCAGCGTCAACCGCCCAGGCAGGCGCCGCCCTTCTGCAGCCTGCCACACACGGCAAACTAGCCGCGCAAAGAGACGCGCCCGGATCCGGTGGGGGCTCTATAATCGTAAATATCGCCGTTGCTCCCGGGATCCTGCCGCCGGGCGCGCCGCCGGTGATCGTGCTGCAACGTCCCAACGAAGTGCCGGCAGCGTAAAAATACCCACTACAGGTAGTGTGCCTTTCGCAATAACTAGCCGAAAAGCGAAAACACGCTAAAACCCCAACAAAAGCATGGTTTTCTAGTAGACCAATTCCATGTTATGCGACATTGACCCACACGACGCGCAATGCCCGACGCACAAAGCGACTATATAGTC
>Ga0007794_10000241_pt1 | contig 17318 bp, 5 predicted proteins | sample CryBogmetaGMA5M_FD_60365 | JGI IMG/M metagenome (GOLD analysis project Ga0007794, IMG submission 60365) | Freshwater microbial communities from Crystal Bog, Wisconsin, USA - MA5M | ecosystem: Environmental > Aquatic > Freshwater > Lake | place: Crystal Bog, Wisconsin, USA | collected 2009-07-06
CCCGCCCGTAAATAAATGACGATAGCCTCATCGACAGGAACCGTGGAAGAGAGCGATTTTATGAATTTTGGCGTATCAGTTACCAAGAGGGATAAAGCTATGAGCAAACTACCCAAGAGTGAAAAATTCAATAACTGGGGTTTTGTTGTTGGGTTGGCGCTGGTGGCGCTGACATGTCTGCCCGCTGTCAGTCTAGCTCAGACATACTCACTTAGGTTGGCAATAGATTTGAATAATAGCAAGCGAGGATACATATCTCTTCCAGTAGAGGTTCATGCCGTAGCAACGAATTTGACTTATTCGAATTCCTATGAGGAATTCGGGAGTGGCGTTGTCCATATTACTGCTGTTCCGTCTAATGGTTTTTCATTTGTTAACTGGACCTATCCTTCGAGCGATGTTGTCATTGACGATCCAAGTAGCCCTTCAATTGAATTGCAGTTTTATCCAGGGCACACTAATACGGCAACTTTGCGGCCAAATTTCATAGCGACTCCGGAAACGCTGACCATAGTTTCGACAAACACGACAGGCGAGATTGGTAATCCACTGCCTCTTTCGGGGAATCGGGTGTTTTCTTATGGTTCGAACGTCACAGGGGTGGCGGTGACTGACCCATTTGTTGTGTCGGCGACCGAGCGGTGGCGGGTGACGGGCTATACGAGCAGTGGGAGTATATCACCCAGTTCGTCAAACGACGTTGCGGCGGTGCCTCCCTTTATCATTACAAACAATACAACTCTAAGTTGGAGTTGGCGGCCGGAGTATAAGATAACCACATCTACTGCCGGCATGGGTGTCGGGACAATTGTCTTGAGCGATCCGGGGCAAAGCGGGTGGTACTCAAATAATCTGTCCGTTACATTGACGGCAACGCCAGACGTTTGGAGTTCATTCACGGGATGGAGTGGCTCGACCAACTCGGCATCTCCAAGCATTACCGTGACCATGAGCTCCGCTAAAAGTTTGGTCGCCAGTTTTGGTCAGGCACTTATTCCGTTAACGATTGTTTCAACAAATTCATCAGGTTTGACCATGGGTAATCCCCTTCCTCCGCTGGGGAGCCGGAGCTTTACATACAGCAATTTGGTCGGCGGGGTGTCGGTGACCGATCCGGATCCTAGTACGCTGACGGCTACCTCACGGTGGCGGGTTCGGAGTTATACGAGTAGCGGGAGTATTTCGCCTACCAATGGTAGCGATGTGTCTTCCATTACCCCGTTCAACATCACCACAAACACAACACTCATCTGGAATTGGGAGCCGGAATATAAACTCACCTATACGAATGTGGGCTCCGGCCTGGGAACAGTTGCCTTGAGCGATTATGGCACGGGAGGATGGTACACAAACAACCAATCGGTTACCCTGACCGCTACGCCTGCCGCGGGGAGTGCGTTTACGGGCTGGAGCGGGGCGATCAGCACGAACTCCCCCAGTATCACGGTGACCATGAACGCAGGCAAGTCGTTGTTCGCCAGTTTCGGGCCGGCGGTGGTGACGAAGGTGCCCCTGACCATCATTTCGACGAACAGGTCCGGAATCAATGTCGGTGACCCGCAGCCGACATGGGGCACGACCAATATCGTGTCCGGCCAGACTGTCCAGCCCACCGTGGTGTCGCCCTATGTCTTCAGCGATCTGTCGGAGCGGGTGATTGTGGATAGTTATACCGGAACGGGAGATGCACCGACGGGGCCGGGGGGCAATGTGTCGAGTTATACCATGACGCAGGTCAGCACCCAGCGGTTTAATTGGCATTCCCAGTTCCTGTTGACGATCGAGATCTCAGGGGAAGGGGCGGTGGGGCGTAATCCTGGAGGATCCGTATCCTCAAATTCAACGGGCATGAGTTGGTGGTATGATGCCGGAACGCTTGTGAGCCTGCAGGCCGCCACGATGGGGGACAGCAAATACATCACATGGGGTGGAGCCGTCCCGGTCAGTGCCTCGGCCATCACCAGTCTCACCATGGCGTCCAACATGACCGTCTCGGTCACGTTCTCGACCAAACAACTGGATTCGGACAACGACGGAATGCCTGATGAATGGGAACGTCGCTATGGGCTGGATTACACCAAGTCGAGTCCCGCGACGGGGAAGCTGACCGATGGGGCCATGGGTGATTCAGGAGCTTTTGGCGATCCGGATCACGATGGGTTGCCAAACCTGCTGGAATACCAGATATCCAACGTTCTCTATACCAATCCGGTGGCCATTGCCACAACCAACGAATGTAATCCCATCAATGCCGATAGCGACGGGGATGGCATTGATGACGGCTACGAGTATAACAATATCTTGCCCCCCGGCGGCGTGGCCGGAACGGCGGGTATCCAAACCAATGGTGTTGCGGTTGTCAGGGCCAGTGGTGCCTATGGCCCTGACGGAAATCCCGACCTGGACTGCAAGTGGAATCCCCGGACTGGGTATGTCAATTCCAACGCGCCCCTGACGACGATTATGGAATATCAGGGCCCCGATGCGATTGCGCCGGGGACATGGTCAACACCTGTGGATGTGGTGTCGAGCAATAGTGGCGGAGCCTATGTGATCAGCAATGTATTCCGCTATACCCCGAACCCGCTCGATACGGATGACCAGAGTTCTTCAGACAGCATTGATACCGAGGAAGATGGTTTTGATGATGGATTCGAGTATTCCTGGGATGAGTGGCAGGGTCAATATCAGGGGGATCCCACTGGCGACCCGCTGGGGCACACCATTCCCACGCGGTTTGGCTCCGATCCGCAGCCTTCGGCCGCCGTCATTGGTGACATCAATAAAGATGGTGCCAGCGATATGGCGGTGTGTAACTTCGGCTTGAGTGACGTCAACGTCTATTTCTACACCAATGGGTTCCTGACCCTCAGGCCTGCGAGTTTTCCGGTAGGCCCGGGCCCCGTTGCCCTGGTGATGGGCGCGTTGCACGCGGATAGTATCAAGGATGATCTCGTGACGGTTAACCAGTCCGGAAACAGCATCTCCGTGCTGCTGTATGACTCGACGAACATCTACACGACCGTAACCTATCCCGTCGGGCCCAGTCCCGTCTATGCGGCCTTGGGTGATTTCAACGGTGATGCGAACACGGACATTGCCGTGGCCAACTCGGGTAATGGAACGGTAACGATCCTGACGAATAATGCCGCGGGTGGATTCGCCAACTATGTGACGCTTGCCGGGTTTGGCACCCCGACCTGCATTGCGGCGGGCCAGATATTCTCCCCTGCGCCCTTGACCAATAGCCTTTATATGGATCTTCTGGTGGCGGATGGGGCCGGATCCCAGGTGCGGGTCGTTCAAAACACGGCGGGAACTCTCGCGCAAACCGCGCCGATTACCCTGACAAACCAGCCCACCTCCCTCGTGATTGGTGACTTCGATCGTGATGGGACCAATGATTTTGCGGTTACGACCAGGGGGAACGACGTCTATGCCCTGATGGCCTACCGCGGTCAGGGTTCGGGTGCCTTTGCGTTCAATCAGCGGCTGTGGTGCGGCGGGAATGCCACTCCGTTGCATCTGGCGACCGGCTTTCTTGATACGCAAACGTCAAATGACCTGGATGTCGCCGTGGCCGCCACCTCGAACAGTACCGGACGCGTGTTCCTGGGAAGCTGGAGTGGATCCCTGACGCCCGCCATAGCTTCCGTGAGCCTCCAGAGCCCTCCGGTCTGGGTGGCGATTGGCGATGTCAACAATGATGGCATTAATGATCTCATCTTTGTGTGCAGGTCCCAGGGGATGATCTCCTCCTTTACCGGAAATGGTGATGGGACGATGAATACGTATGCTGAATTTGCCACGACCTCCAGGACCGTTGATCGCCGATTCAATCCCCACAGGGTTCATGTTGCCGATCCCGACGGCGGCCGTCCGGATTATGACATTATCTATCGGCCCACAGGAGGGGTGGGGGGCTGGTTTACCGATACGCTCGAGTATCATGCCTGGGATATCGGGTTGTATTCGAACACGATCATGCGAACGGAATTCCCGAATCTGCCCCGCTGCACCAACCCCTTCCTTTGGGACTCGGATGGCGACGGGATGCCTGATGCATGGGAAATTGTCTTCGGGTACGATCCCTGGAACCGGAATACGTACTCTGGGAGTGATGCCGACGGGAATCCCGATGGGGATGTGTTTGCCGTTAAAGGCGGCTTGACCAATCATGCCGTTTATCTGAGCCTGTATGATACGAATGATGTCACGCTTGCCTACCACGATTTCAATCCCGGCTATGGGTGGAATGCCGGGGCGAGGTATGTCAACAGGATGGAGATGCTGGGCGGGCGCGAGACGCCGGCAGTCGTGGCGAATGATCCCGATGACCACTCAACCAACCCGCGGTTGATGGATACCGACGGGGATGGGATGTGGGACGGCTGGGAACTGTATGTGGGGTTGAATCCCATCAATCCGGAGGATGGCGGGGAGGATGCCGACGGCGACGGCCTTTCCAATCTTCAGGAATTCCTTTGCCCCGGCACGCTGCTAGGCGACGGCTGGACGATCACAAATGGTGTCGTCTCTGTGGCGGGGGTCCTCACGCCAGCCCAGATCGCAGCCATTCAAGCCAAAATCGACTTCGTTGCCGGATGGAAAAATAAGGGGGCGCCGACTGATCCGTTTGATGGCGACACGGATAGTGACCAGATTGGGGACGGTGCCGAAATGGCGGCGTTCAACTACTCGGGGCCCGTGTCGGATGCGGTCGTGATCGGCACCAATAAAGTGGCTGGAATCAGCACGGTCAGTTTTCTGGGAAGCGGCTTGTCACCCAACACCGCCGATACGGATGGAGATTGCATACCCGACCGCTGGGAGGTGCAGTACCAGGGATCCATCATCGTCACCAATGCGGGCGGGGTCGGCGATGGGATGAATGGCACCGTGGCCGATGCGTTTGAGGATTACGATGGGGACGGCCTGTTGAATTTCCAGGAATACATGACCGGCGCGATTCCGCACTGGCAGTATCGGGGTAATAATGGCGAGATGCTGTGGGAGCAGGGGTTGGGGTTGTATGGCTATGATCCCTTCAATTTCTTCAATGAAAGACTGTCCACCAGCACGAACTTCCCCAATGGGGATAACAATGTGAGCTATGGCGGGCGTCGTCCCAAGTACTGGGACCCCCACTTTTTCATGCCGCCGATCTACGAGGGTGATAAAACACCGTGGAACTTCCTGACTGCGGCCACGCCGCCGACCGGTGCAAGCATGTTCTCCACGACCGATCCGCTCAGCTCGGATTCCGACTGGGACAGCATGGATGACTACTGGGAAGTCTATCACATGCTCAATCCCTGCCGCGGGGTGCTGGATCTCGTGACCACAAAAGTCGTTGGGTATGATGATTATGAATTCTTTGACTTGGACGCCCAGGCCTACCCATGGGTCAACGGCGACTGGGAAATGGATTCCGATCAGGACGGCCTTCCCAATGTTTATGAATCGATCCAGGCCGCGTCACCCGCCCCCTATTACTACCACACGGATCCCTCACCCTATTGGATGAGCGACATCAGCTATGAACAGAGCTGGGTGAATCTCTATTATTGGAGCGGCTTCAACTTTGGCATGAATATGTATTATTATTGGTTCCGCCCCTATTTGTTGGAACTGGGGATGCATGCCTTCCCGCAGTATCTGTTTGATTTTGAGATGAGCGAAGGGTTTGACACCGATAACGATAACATCGGGGACCGTGCGGAACTGGTCGGGAATGCCACCAAACCCGGGAAAACCGATCCGCTGGACGCAGGCGACCCCATCAAGCGGCGCGCCCTCTATTTGAACGGCAATGCGGCCGCCCGAACCTATATGGCTACGATTTTCGGCTGGAATCAGATGCGCATGTTCACGGTGGAGGCCTGGGTGCGGCCCTCCAACCCGATTTCGGGAACCGAGCAGGTTATTCTTGAACGGCCCGGATTTGTCGCAAACGGAAACCCGATGGGTTACCCGAGCGGCATCCGCCTTAATTTCCGCTTGGGCTTGGATCCCAATGGATGCCCGTTTGTCGGCTACAATGGCGGTGGATTTGACTCCCTGTTTGTTGAAGCCAAGTCCGGAACGGCCCTGGCCTTGAAGGCAAACCAGTGGACGCATCTCGCGGGTGTCTATGATGGCGAAAACAGCCGGCTGATACTTTATGTGAATGGCCAGATGGCGGCGATGACGCCCTCCGGTGAAATTCCCTTCAATGGTCATTTTGGTCCGGCTCCCACCAATACAGTGGGATACGGGACCTTCTGGCAATCGATGACCCCCATGCCCATTATCGTGGGTGCCCGGGAAAGCAATCCCTACGGCATTATCAACGGCTCAGCGATACTTGTGACCTCGCTGGCCGGCACGTCTTTTTCCCCTCCTGCCCTTGATCATTATTTTGCCGGGTGGGTGGATGAAGTCCGGATCTGGTCCGGCGTCCGTTCCCAGTCGGATATCAAGGGCAATCTCCTGCGCCGGTATACGATGAAGGATGTGACGGAGATCAACTCGTCACTGGCCTCCAGTGCCGCGTTGCTGTATGCCTACGGCTTTGACGATTTGTCAGATCCGGACCATAGTGGCGTGGCTCCCGCAGGCTTTGAGTTGCTGACAGGATATCCCAATTTCGGAACACCCTATGCGGCCATTAACTGGTGGGCCTCGGCCCCCGACCGCTCGCGTGTTTACAACGAGTACCGCTATCTGCCCTGGATCAAGAACCTGTCGAGTCATACTCCGAGGACTCCTCCCAGCGATTCGACGATCATTCCAGTCACCAATATCGTTGTTGTCGGCGGAGTGACCAATTTCGTTGTGTCCGCATTCCCGAACACGGCCAATCCCTATACCTTCCAATACCGAACGGAGACAAAGACGACCTACCCGGATGAAGCGCATCCCTTCCTGACGGCATCGGACGGCCTCTACGGTGATCTGCTACCGCTGCGGTGGGCACAGGGGGATGAGGATGTGGCAATGTGGGATAACGGCACCGTGCCGGCCCTCACGCCCTACGACAGTGATGGGGATGGATTGCCTGATGAATGGGAAATGGCGCATGGATTGGATCCCCGTGACAGTATCGGCGAGAATGGAGCCGAGGGCGATCCGGATGGGGATGGTCTCAACAATTTCCAGGAATACCTCTGCGGCACCGATCCCTGGAACAAGTATACCGGGACATCGGGTCTCTCGGATGGTGAGCAGGATGCCGATGGGGATCATCTGGTCAACCTCAAGGAATTCCAGCACGGCACCCTCCCTAACGTCAAGGATACTGATGATGACGGCCTGACGGATTGGGAAGAAGTGATGGGGCAGGTGGATACAGTCTGGGCGTTGACCCGCCCGGCGACAAGCTCAAGCCCGAAAACCACCAGTGATCCGCTGAATCCGCTTTCCCCGGTAATTCAGCGTTCGGTTTACCTGAATGGTACGGCACGCCTGGTGGTGCCCCCGAGCGACAAATTGATGTCCACAAACTTCACGGTGGAAGCCTGGATCAGGCCGGATACCAATTGCACGGGCGGGATCATTATCAGCCGGTATGCGGATGGTATGGTGCCCGGCCAATACGGTATCAATTATGAGCTCGGACTCACCACCAACAGTGCGCCGGGTACCTTGCGGCTCTATACACGCTATGGTATTGCGGCCAGCAATGTTCTGACTGAGACGCGCCTGGATGGAACCGGGGTGTCGGATCACACCAACAGCCTGGCGGGCGTTGCCATCTCAACGACGGGTGTCTGGACGCATGTGGCTGGCGTTTATGATTCCTCCTCCAACAAGCTGTCATTGTACGTCAACGGCAAACTTGCCGCCTATAGACAGGATATCGGCAACTATCCTCCCACGGTGTTCGGGTATTCATCCGCGCATTGGGGCGACGAAGTGACCATCGGGGCCAGCCGCTCGACCGGAACCGTCTCTAATGGATTCAAGGGATATCTGGACAATGTCCGGATCTGGTCGTCGACCAGGACGGCAGCTGAAATCGCGGACCGCTACAACGCTCCGGAAGGACAACCGATGGATTCCTCCGGAAATGTCATCACGCTCAAGACACGGACTGTCTACACTTACAGCGGGTTGAGCGCCGAGGCCAATCTTCTGGCGGCTTCCCAGCCGGTTCGGATGCTGGTCAAGTTTGATTCCGAAGCGTCCGCCAAGAACACAGCCGCGCTGACCCAGGCCGGGATGACGGTCCTGAATTACGTCGCACCCGGGGTTCGTGCCGTCAAGGCAACATCGAAGCAGTTGGAGTCGCTGGGATCGAAGGTGACATGGACTGGTTTGATGAATTCCTCCGACAAGATATCCGCGTTGCTGAATGCAACGGGCACCAACTCGGCCCGCTATGTCCTCGTCAGCTTCTTCAAGGATGTCCCCATTGCCGACGCCATCCAGGTCGTCCAGGCAGCGGGCGGGACGGTCTATCAGAACCGTTACATCGGCGGGACGTACCTGGTGGCGATGGTCAATGACCAGCAGCTCACGGCGATGGCCGGGAACAATGCCGTAAGCTGGGTGGCTCCGGCGGGGTCATTCCTGACCTCCGGTGCGACCGTCTATCACATGCCTGAACACCTGATTGGTGGGGCTGAAATGGCTCCGTTTGCAGTCCGGGGCGAAGGGTGGGATGGCCCGGGCCGCGGCTCGGCGGCCTTGACCTATCACTTTGTAAACTATAATTCGAATCTGGATCCCTCAGTCGCCAAGCGAGCCGTCGTGGATGCCATGTTCAGATGGGCCAAGTATGCGGCGCTCACCTTTACCGAGACTGCTACAGCCGGCAAATCCTTCTCCATGGATATCGATTGGGAGACGATTGATGGGCCCTCCGGCATATTGGGCATGGGCTATTATCCAAACGATATTAATCCCGAACCCATTGCCGGGGATTTCCTGCTGGATTCCGAAGAGACCTGGAAGGACGGGTTGCTGGGGACTGGTATTGACCTTCAGTATGTGGCGACCCATGAGGAAGGTCATTGCCTGGGTATGGCGCACTCAGACGACCCGACAGCGGTCATGTATCCGTTCTATGACGGAACCCGGGATGCAACGCTGGCCCCCGATGACATCAAGGGGATCCTGAGCATCTATGGTAACGCGGTGACAAAGGGCGAACTGGCTGAGTTCCGGTTTGATGACGGCGGTCTCACCGCCGAGGACTACACCGCCAAGACCAACTGGCTGCAGAATTGGAATGCGGCGGCGGTGTTGACCAATGGCGCCGTTTTTGCCACCAACACGGTGGCCCCGCTCAACAAGGACACCGATGGCGATGGCCTGCCGGATTGGTGGGAAATGGCCAACGGCTTGAATCCCTATGACGGAACAGGCAACAATGGAAGCGCCGGGGATCCCGATAATGACGGCTTGTCGAACTTGGGTGAATATCTGGCCGGAACGAATCCGAACGCCTGGGATACCGATGGCGATGGCTTCAGCGATTATGACAGCCGAAAAGGGCCGGGATCCCGGACTTGGGGTGAGTTGTACGATGACGGCGATGGCATACCTGACCTGTGGGAACTCCAGTACCCCGGTCCTTGCCCCACCACCGGAAAACGCGGTTTGGATCCCGCTTACTATGATGCCAACCTCGATCCGGATGAGGATGGATGGGATAATTATTCTGAATACATGGCGACTAGCAACCCCTTGGATAGCACCAATTATCCGACTCCCATGCTGGATGCCCATGTGCGGTATACGGGGCGCTGGGGCGCAACGCTGGCAGATGCCATAACCGGAGGCGGCAGCGTTCATATCTCATTCTATCATGCTGCGGCAATGGATGGTTATCCTGACGCCACCCTTGATATGGCGACAGAATCGGTTATTACGAACGTAATGACCAGCGGTCATATCCATCAGGGCAACAACTACATCTTTGCCTTCCTTGACAGGAGCGGTGATGGTGAATGGGATCCCACCTTGGAACCCGCAGGTATTGCCCAGTTCCAGCCTGTCAATTTCGGCTGGGGTACCGTTAATAATATGGAGATCGGGTTGACGGATGAGATGCCTGGATATCCGCGTTTCGCGTGGCCTGCGGTTCAAGGTGTGACGCGATATGTGGTTACAAATTCGGCAGCGCCGGGCTTTTCGAAAACCATCAATGTTCCCCGGAACTACTGGCATGAAGGAGATTGGCTGAATGTCGGCACCTACGGAGCGAATACCGGAACTGTTGTGTTGCTGGTATCGACGAATGTGTGGCCGGCTGGGTATTATACAAATTTTGCGTTTGTTATGCCTTCCGTCGCGCTTGGCGCCCCCAGCATCGTGACCCCCAACGGGAGTATGCAGTTCCAGTATGCGCGCAATGAATTGGAGTTCAAGGTGGATACGAATGCCACTGCCTATCGTCTGCAGATTGCGGCGACCAGCAATGGGACTCCCATCATCAGCACCACTAACATGGTCCCGTATATGGACATCAACGGCGTTCGCAAAGTGGCTCTGCCGTTCTATGTAGGCGACAACTATGTTCCGAGTGGGGGGAGTTATGCCTCATCCGTCTGGGGCAACGGGCTCTATTGGACCCGTGTTCAGGCGGCCACGCCGGTTGTTACTTCGGCTTTCTCCCCGTGGAGTTCATTCCTCGTGAATGTTCAACCCCCGGACCTGGGCGGCAAGTCCACGATCAGTGGCGATATCTACTATTTGGGCAAGGTCGGGCACGGATATGGCGGGGCCCAGGCCAGCAACCTCACGGTGATTGTGCAGGCGTTCCAGTCGCCCGGCTTCAGCGGTGAAGCGGATGGCCAGGTTCAGGTTACCTATCACTGCAACACCAATGCGCCGTCCATCAACAAGGGTTCCTATACCCTGATCGGGCTCAGGAATACGCCTTATTATGTCAGGGCCTATATCGATGAGAACGGCAACCGCCAGCTTGATTCATGGGAACCCATGGGCTTTGCCCAGGAAGTGACCTCCAACGGTTACCAGGCCGTGGCCATTGATCTCACTGGCGAGGGTAGTTCAGCCCAGGGGAACATCCGGGTCGTGATCCGTGATCGCGATACGGATGATGACGGGGTCCCGGACGGCTGGGAATGGATGTATTATGGCACCCTGGGTAATGGCTCCTCGAATATTGCGGCGAATGGCATGACGCTGCTCCGCAATTATGAGATTGAGCCCATGGATCTGGATCCGACCAAGACGGACTATGATGCGGACGGGGTCTCCGATGTGGATGAGATCACCTATAGCGACCTCGTGGCGGGGCGTACCCCGGATACCAGTCACTATGACCCTTATGACCCGGTGACCAACCCGAATGGGACGGACCTGAACCCGACCAAGTGGGATACGGATGGCGATGGGTTGTCGGATGGTTATGAGCTGGCTCACGGGATGAATCCGATCAATCCGGCTGACGGCGCTGCAGAGATTGTCCGCGCGTCGGCGGCAGGCGAAACCATCCCCGGCGCCCCGGCGGTCTATCAGGTCGCGACCGTAACCCCGGATGCAGGCCAGTTCTCCCTGTCCTGGCTCGGCCAGATCGGCATGGGCTATGAGGTCCAGTACAGCGATGACTTGAAGACCTGGCAGCCGGCGCCGAATGGCGATCGTTACGGGGCCGCTGTCCATACGTATGTGGATCAGTCCCCGAAGGTCTCTTCCCGCTTCTACCGGGTGGTGGTGAAGTAGGGGTCAATAACAATTGACCATTATAAGTCGTTTTCGTAACTTAAGAAGGTTCAATAAAAAAAGGCGGATGACTATGACACACCTGATTCGGAATGCTTTCCTGGCGGTACTTACTGTGGGCTTGGCGGGATGTGAATGGAGTGGAGGCGGGGACGATAATTCCTGGAACGACTCCGGAACCATAGCCAATTTCAACGGCAATTACCATGCCAGCGGCGGGTATCTGGTGAGCGATTACACCACCACGTCGGGCGGTACAACGACCACGACCACAGGCGGCTTCATTCCTCCAATCGAGGAAATCAGCAGTAGTTACTCGGGGAATTCCATCTCCTTCACAACCGGCTTCGTGCCGATCAGGCCGGGATCGGTGACCGTCGCTTTTGCCGACGGGGCAAAGGGATCGGTGACAGATAATGGGTCAGGGGGTTTGACGGGCACATACCTGAATACTATTCCTGGGGAGCATGCCGCGAATGGATCCGTCGTTTACGAAAACGGGCAGGTCAGCATTTTCTTCCCGGATGTGCTGGGGTTGCAGTCATCGCGTGTCACGATCCGGTATACCGTCGATTCGGGCACCTCTTCCAGCACGACAACCACGGGGTCTTCTTCTGCCGGGAGCTCGGGAGTCACGATCTACTCCTTCAATGTCCAGCAGACCGGCAATAAGATTAAGCTCATTGACAACAACGGCAGCATCTATGAAGGCACGCTTGGGGATATGCGCACCACTGGCAATGTGGGGTCGGGGTCTACGGGGGCGACTTTTAGCAATGGCGACCAGTTGATTGCCACGTTCTCTGCCGGTGGGAAAAGCGCGTCGGGAATGTACGTCAACATGGCCGGAAACTTCCAGGGGACGGTGCAGGGGGTCACGTCAACGACTTCACAATCCGGGGGCTCGACAACCACCAAAACTTCGATGTCCCTCGCGGATCGCCGGATCATGGGCACGTGGATTGAAGATGGTGGCAAGACAGGGAATATCTCGGGAGTCTCCGACTCGGCCGTGAACGTGTCGACATCCAGCTCGTCGTCCACCAATACCACCGGGTCGCTTTTGTAAGTTCATTCACGCCCGATGAATGGTTTGGAGCGAATGGATAATCCGCGACGCTGGCCCATCGTGGCGGCTACGGTGGTTTTTATTGCGCTGGGAATTGGAGTCGCGTGGGGGCTCCGAGGCAAGTTCTCCGCAAAACCTCTGGTCCTGCCAGCCCCTCCGCCCTCAATCCCGGTGTTGGTTGAGGTGCCGGTGGCGACGAATGAGATTCCCCGGAACGATAAGACGAATCGGACGGAGAGGACTGATGAGGCCGCAACGGCGGGTTTAACCTCACGGGTACAGGTTGCCATATCGCCCGCTGTTCCACTTGCCAAAGACGCTGAGGGACTTCTCGAGGCCGGCAGAAAAGACAAGGCAAGGGAGCAGTTTCTGTCCGCCTTGGCGGCCAATCCTGAAGACTCCCTGCGTGTCCGGATCGAAGATCAGCTGGGCCTCCTGAATGTGGAGCTGATCCGTCATCCCTGGCCGATGCCCGAGAAGCAGGACGTCGTGGTCCAGGAGGGGGATTCGGTCAAGGCGATCGCCCGGAAATTCGGCACCACGGTGGATTTGATTGTCAAGGGGAACGAATTGAAACGGCCGGATGTGATCCGTCCGGGGCAGCACCTCAAGGTCTTTTCCGGAAAAATGGAGATCAGGGTCAGTAAGGCCCGGAATGACCTTCTTCTGACAGCTGGGGGCCGTTTCTTCAAGCGTTACCGGGTGGGCACTGGCCGGTATGACAAGACCCCGGTGGGATCGTTTGTGGTCACCGAGCGGATTTCCGAGCCCCCGTGGTGGCGGGATGACGGCAGGACGGTGCCTTTCGGCGACAAGGAGAACATCCTGGGCACCCGCTGGATGGCGATCAAGGCCACCGGGACAACCCCCGAAATCAAGGGCTATGGTATTCACGGCACGTGGGACACCAACTCCATCGGCAAAGCCGAAAGCGCCGGCTGTATCCGCTTAAAGAATGAGGATGTCGAGGAACTCTTCGAGCTCATCCCCATCGGCACCCCCGTCGTCATTGAAGAATAAGAGAATTCTTCACCACTGATCTGCACTGATTCACACTAATCCCGAAAGAGATTTGAACAGAAGTCGCGAAGACCGCTAAGGGTACTTCGTCTTGGCGGGCTGACTATGGGCAAGGGGAAATGTTGCGGTATTTCCGTTCGAACAGTAGCCCGAGCCAAAAATCCCGCAACGCCGCCCGAGAAAACTCGTGAGTGTGAAATTCTTGTGCGTAGCGCAGATGGAGTGGCAGTTTCCCCCCCTTCTGAATTCTTCGGAAGACCCGTTGGGGAATCTTCAGGTGGGGTACTCACCACCTGAAGATTCCCCAACATTCTCTTTCCTTAGCGAGCTTTGCGACTTCTGTTCAAATCTCTTCTTCGGATTAGTGCAAATCAGTTGAAGTCTTCTCTTTCTCGCTCTTTCCTTCTCCGTGTCTCCGTGGTAAAGTCCTGTTTTTGAATTTTAGCAGGAGACTAGAGAATGCATCCGTATCGAACACATAACTGCGGCGAGTTGCGCGCTGAACAGGTTGACCAGACTGTCCGGATTTCTGGCTGGGTCTTCAGGAAGCGGGACCATGGGCAGTTGCTTTTCATTGATTTGCGCGACCATTATGGGCTGACCCAGGTGGTCATCTATCCCGATCGCGCCTTCTTCGACGAATGCCAGCGTGTTCGTTCCGAAAGCGTCATCATTGTCACCGGAAAGGTCGTCGCCCGCAGTGACGATACGATTAACGAATCGCTTCCGACAGGGAGGATCGAAGTCATTGCCGAATCGGTCACAATCGAGAGCCTGGCCGATCCGCTTCCCTTCCAGATCACCGTCGAGGATGACGGCCCGGAGGAGACGCGCCTGAAATACCGCTTCCTCGACCTGCGGCGTGATCACCTGCATAAGAACATCCTGCTCCGGTCGCAGATTATCGCCAGCCTCCGCCGCCGCATGATCGGCCATGGCTTCACCGAGTTCCAGACGCCCATCCTTACCAGCAGTTCGCCGGAAGGCGCCCGCGATTACCTGGTGCCCAGCCGTGTGCACCCGGGCAAGTTCTATGCGCTGCCCCAGGCCCCCCAGCAGTTCAAGCAGCTTCTGATGGTGGCCGGTTTCGACCGCTATTTCCAGATCGCCCCCTGCTTCCGCGATGAGGATGCCCGGGCTGACCGGTCGCCCGGGGAGTTCTACCAGCTCGACATGGAGATGTCGTTTGTCACCCAGGACGACGTGTTTGCCGTCGTGGAGGATGTGATCCACGGGATCTTTACCGAATTTTCCCGGGTACAGATTGACAAGCCCCCGTTCGTGCGCATCCCCTATGCGACGGCCATGGAGAAATACGGCACCGACAAGCCGGATCTGCGCATTCCGATCGAGATGAAGGATGTCTCGGACATCTTCCGTGCCTCGAAATTCAACGCCTTCCGCTCCGTGGTGGAGAAGGGGGGCGTCGTGCGGGCCATTCCCGTCAAGGGAATCGCCGGCAGGCCGCGCAGTTTCTTCGACAAGCTGGTGGAGCATGCGCAGTCCCTCGGGTCGAAGGGGTTGGCCTACCTGGTGTGGGAGGGCGGCGTAGTCAAGGGGCCCATCCAGAAGTTTCTTTCTGAGGATGAGATCAAGGCGCTGGCCGCCCGCGGCGGAATGGTCGAGGGCGATGTCATGTTCTTTGTCAGTGACCTGGCGCATCACGTGAACAAGATCTGCGGCGAGCTCCGGACGAAACTGGGGCGCGACCTGGAGCTGATTCCCAAGGATGTTTTCCGGTTCTGCTGGATTGTGGACTTCCCGATGTTCGAGCTCGATGAGGAAACCCGCAGCATCGCCTTCTCCCATAATCCCTTCTCCATGCCCCAGGGCGGCATGAAGGCGTTGTGCGAGCAGAATCCGCTCGATATCCTTGCCTATCAGTATGACATCGTCTGCAACGGCGTCGAACTCTCCAGCGGGGCGATCCGGAACCACAGCCCGGAGGTCATGTACAAGGCCTTTACCATTGCCGGTTATCCCCCCGAGGAGGTGGATAAGCGGTTCGGCGGCATGATCAATGCCTTCAAGCTCGGTGCCCCGCCGCATGGTGGTATTGCCCCGGGCGTTGACCGCATGGTAATGCTGCTGGCAGGCGAAAGCAACATCCGCGAGGTCATCGCCTTCCCCATGAACCAGAAGGCCCAGGACCTGATGATGAACGCACCCAATACTGTTATGGATAAGCAGCTCCGCGAGCTTCACTTGAAGCTGGATCTGCCGAAGGAAAGCAAATAGGAGTATGCAGTGTTCGGCATTCAGTATTCAGAAGAAAGCTGATCTTCTGAACACTGAACACTGAACACTGAACACTGAGCCCTGAACACTCTATGACCCGCACTGGCATAGGCTATGACATTCACCGCTTCGCAGCCGGCCGACGGCTGGTGCTCGGTGGCGTGGACATCCCTTCCCCGGAGGGGCTTGACGGCCATTCGGATGCGGATGTGCTCTGTCATGCCTTGGCCGATGCCCTGCTGGGGGCGATTGCCGACGGCGATATCGGGCAGCACTTTCCCAACACCGATCCGCGCTGGAAGAATGCCGATAGTGTGGAGTTGCTCAGGCTGGTGGTCCTCCGGGTCAAAGCCAAGGGGTTTCATGTGGTGAATGTGGATGCCATGATCACGGCGGAGAAGCCGAAAGTGATGCCTTATGCGCAACGCATGCGGGAGCGCCTCGCGCCGGTGCTGGGCGTGACGATCGATGATGTTTCCGTCAAGGCTACCACCATGGAAGGCCTGGGGGCCATAGGCCGGGGCGAAGGCATCGCCGTCATGGCTGTGGCCACCGTCTCCCGATAAGTCCCAGCGGAAGGACTGGATTCTGAATTCTGTATTCTGTATTCTTCCAGCAAATGACAGAGCGATCATTCAAGTTTACTGTCCGAGAGGATGGATTAGGCTGGGAGGAGAGGCCTCTCAAGGTGGTGGGCAAGGCCCCGGGGTTCTCTCCCGCCGCCGCACTCCGGTGGAATAGTTCCATGTTGAGGTTGAGTCCCCTTCGCGGGCGCTGGTTCCCTTCAGGCGTGTACAAGTTCAAAACATGGGAAGAGGAGGCGGAATGGACGAAAACACAGATCCAGGCGGCGAGCTTGCGCCTGAAGTAGGAGTGCCTGATCTGGTGGCGCTATGCCGCCTTCTCAATGAAGCGGAAGTACGGTATATGGTTTATGGCGGGCTTGCCTGTCTTCTCCATGGCCATGAACGCATGACGCGTGACGCCGACCTCTATGTTGGCCCGGACCGGGAGAATATCCGTCGCGCTCTTGCCGCTCTCGGACAGTGGGGGCATGGATATGCATCAGAGCTGACGGTGGATGACGTCATCGAAAATGTTGTCGTGAGAATTGCCGATACGTTTGTGGTTGATGTTGCTGCAGAGGTCTGGAAGCTTGATTGGAGCATCGCCTGGAGTCGGCGGCGGATTGCGACCATTGATGGGGTTGATATCCCCTTTTTGTCCAGGCAGGATTTGATTACGAGTAAACTGACCTATCGTGAGCGGGACCGATGGGATCGGGAAGTGCTGGAGGCCATGAAAGGTTCAGAGC
>Ga0007794_10000242_pt1 | contig 17309 bp, 19 predicted proteins | sample CryBogmetaGMA5M_FD_60365 | JGI IMG/M metagenome (GOLD analysis project Ga0007794, IMG submission 60365) | Freshwater microbial communities from Crystal Bog, Wisconsin, USA - MA5M | ecosystem: Environmental > Aquatic > Freshwater > Lake | place: Crystal Bog, Wisconsin, USA | collected 2009-07-06
GCCCCGAAGAGCGCGCCATTTTTTCATCGCTCAGCTGCGAGGAAAACCTCATGCTTCCGCCCAAGATTGGCCCCGGCGGCATGTCGGTGGCAGAAATCTACGAGATGTTTCCCAACCTGTACGAGCGACGGAACAGCCAAGGCACGCGCTTATCGGGGGGCGAGCAACAGATGTTGGCCATGGCGCGCATCCTGCGTTCGGGCGCGCGTATTTTGTTGCTCGATGAAATCACCGAAGGCTTGGCTCCGGTGATCGTGCAAACACTGGGTCGCGTGATTCGGCAACTCAAGGCCAAGGGTTTGACGATTGTGCTGATTGAACAAAATTTCCGATTCGCAGCACCGCTGGCGGACCGGCACTATGTGATGGAGCATGGCCAGATCGTGGCCACAGTTCACAAAAATGAACTCGATAACAAGGCAGACATGCTGAACGAGTATCTGGGCGTCTGAGCCTTTATCAACAGGAGCAAATTATGAAGCGTCATTTCGTTACCTCTGCCATCGCTGCTGCGACGGCTGTTTTTTTGGCTGGTGTGTCCACGGCCGCGATGGCTCAAGGCAAGCTGTCGGGTGACAGCGTGAAGATTGGTGTGTTGACGGATATGTCGGGCGTCTACGCCGACTACGGCGGCCCCGGTGCTGTGGCCGCTGCCAAGATGGCAGTGCAAGACTTTGGCGGCAAGATGTTTGGCAAGCCGATTGAAGTGGTCAATGCCGATCACCAAAACAAACCCGACATCGCTAAGAACATCACCCAGCAATGGTTTGACCGCGACGGTGTGGACATGACGGTGGAGAACTTGAACTCTGCGGTGGCGTTGACGGTTCAGGCCTTGGGCAAAGAGAAAAACAAAATCACGATCGTGACAGGTGCGGCAACTGCGCGCATGACCAACGAAGATTGCGCCCCCGGAACCGGCGTGCATTATCTGATGGACACCATCGCCTTGAGCAACGTGGTGGGCAAAGCCATTGTGAAAGACGGCGGCGACAGTTGGTTCTTCTTGACGGCGGACTACGCGTTTGGCCACTCCCTTGAGAAAGACACGGGCGATGTTGTCAAGGCCGCAGGCGGCACAGTCAAGGGCGCTGTGCGTCACCCCCTGTCTACCGGCGACTTCTCATCCTTCTTGCTGCAAGCGCAAAGTTCGGGTGCCAAAGTGGTGGGCTTGGCGAACGCTGGTGGCGATACGGTGAACAGCATCAAGGCGGCGGCTGAATTTGGTTTGACCAAGAAACAAAACTTGGCAGCCTTGTTGATGCTGCTGACCGACGTGCACGCGATTGGCTTGAACACCGCACAAGGTTTGTATCTGACCGAAGGCTGGTACTGGGACTTGAACCCCGAGACACGCGCTTGGGCTCAGAAGTACGAAGCGGTGATGAAGAAGAAGCCCAACTCCAACCACGCCTCGGTGTACTCATCGACCATGCATTACCTGAAGGCGGTTCAAGCGGCTGGGACGGATGACACCGCCGCCGTGATGAAGAAGATGCAGGACACCCCCATCAATGACATGTTTGCCAAAAACGGCAAACTCCGCGTCGATGGCCGCATGGTGCATGACATGTATTTGTTCCAAGTCAAAACACCGGCTGAGTCAAAAGGCCCATGGGACTACTACAACCTCAAAGGCACGATCAAAGGTGAAGACGCCTTCTTACCTTTGGCTCAAAGCCGTTGCGCTGCGCTGAAGAAGTAAATCGCTAGAACTGAAACGACGGGTCGCAGGCTGCGACCCGTCATATTGCACCGGACTGTATGACTGAAATTTTTGGCGTGCCGATTCAAGCCTTGATGGGGCAACTCATGCTTGGCTTGGTGAACGGCTCTTTTTATGCCATCTTGTCGTTGGGGCTTGCCGTGATTTTCGGCATGCTCAACATCGTCAACTTTGCGCATGGCGCGCTCTACATGGCAGGCGCTTTTTTTGCGTGGATGCTGCTCAACTACGCAGGCATTAATTACTGGATGGCCTTGGTCATTGCTCCTTTGGGCGTCGCCTTGATTGGCGTGGTGATCGAAAAAACCATGCTGCGTTGGTTGCACCAACTCGACCACCTGTACGGGCTGCTGCTGACCTTTGGCTTGGCCCTGATTTTGGAAGGCATCTTCCGCGAGTTTTATGGCTCGTCCGGCTTGCCCTATGACTTGCCTGAGGTGTTCCGTGGGGTCTTTGATTTGGGCTTCATGATGTTGCCCAAGTACCGCGTTTGGGTGATTGTGGTGTCCATCGTGCTGTGTTTCTTCACGTGGTTTGTGATTGAAAAAACCAAGCTCGGCGCCTACTTGCGCGCGGGAACCGAAAACCCAGACATGGTGAAAGCCTTCGGCATCAACGTGCCCTTGATGGTCACGCTCACCTATGCCTTTGGTGTGGGGCTCGCAGGGTTGGCGGGTGTCATGGCCGCACCGATTTATCAAGTGAGTCCTCTGATGGGCTCAAACATCATCATCGTGGTGTTTGCGGTGGTGGTGATTGGTGGCATGGGCTCGATCTTGGGCGCGATCGTCACGGGCTTGGGCTTGGGGTTGATTGAAGGCCTGACCAAAGTATTTTTTGCAGAGGCCTCGACCACGGTCGTGTTTGTCATCATGGCCATTGTGTTGTTGATCCGACCAGCAGGTTTGTTCGGGCGGGAGAAATAATGAGCAAGCGTTTGATTTACGGTGGACTGTTGCTGGTCCTCTTGGTGGCCCCCTTTGTGAGCTACCCGATGTTCTTGATGAAGGTGCTTTGCTTCGCCTTGTTTGCGAGCGCCTTTAATTTGTTGATTGGCTTCACGGGTTTGCTGTCGTTTGGGCACGCCATGTTTTTTGGCTTTGCAGCCTATGTGTCGGGCCATGCAGCCAAGGTGTGGGGCGTGACGCCCGAAGTGGCCGTGCTGGCGGGCACCTTGAGCGCCGCTTTGATTGGTTTGTTCACCGGTTGGTTGGCGGTGCGCCGACAAGGCATTTACTTTGCGATGGTCACCTTGGCGTTGGCGCAGATGATTTATTTCTTATGCGTGCAATCACCTTTCACCTACGCCGAAGATGGGATTCAAAGCATCCCACGTGGCAAGCTGTTTGGCCTGTTTGATTTGACCAGCGACACGACCATGTACTACGTGGTGCTCACCATCTTTGTGGCTGCCTTTGCCTTGATTTACCGCGTGGTGCATTCACCCTTTGGCCAAGTGCTGAAATCGGTGCGCGAGAACGAGCCGCGCGCCTTGTCGCTCGGCTACAACGTGGACCACTACAAGCTGGTGGCCTTTGTGTTGTCGGCGGCACTTGCCGGTTTGGCGGGAGCCACCAAAGCGATTGCTTTTGGTTTGGCCACCCTGACGGACGTGGGCTGGCAAATGTCGGGCGAGGTGGTCTTGATGACATTGCTGGGTGGCATGGGCACCATGGTGGGCCCGACTGTGGGAGCGGCCATCATCATGACCATGGAAAACTACTTGGCCAGTTTGGGCTCGTGGGTCACGATCATCATGGGTTGCACCTTCGTGACCTGTGTGCTCGTGTTCCGTCGCGGCATCGTGGGTGAGATAGAGCACCGCTTTGGCGGCAAGGGCTAAGCCGCTTTTAGTGCCCTAGTGCCTTAGTGTGCGACGCGGTCTGTGTCGTCGCACAGCTCGTCAAGGATCAACGCATCTGGCTCTAAGCCAATGCTCCAGTAAACCATCAGCACAATGATTTTCAGGTCATCCAAATCCATGGGCTGACCGGGGATGGCCATGGCGCGGTCGAGCACGATTTCGCGCATGTGCGGTGACAGCACATCGGCGGATTCAAGGAAGTTGATGAAGCCCAAGCAAGTGGCGCCCAAATGGTCTTGCTCTGCGACCGAGTAAACGCGCAAGCTCTGGGCGGACTCGGTGTGGTGCTCACGCGCTGACTGGCTGATGTCGATTAGCACTGTTTTGTGGGATGCCAAGTTCAGCTCGTCCAGCCACGACAAAGCTTGTTGGATGTCATCCACTTCGAAACCAACCACGCTGAGTTTGCGGCCTAGCTGCTCTAGCTCAGGACACGCATCGCCGCGCCAGTAGTTTTCATAGACGAATACGAGCACTTCAAACATGGGGCCAATATACATGTTTTTTGCATCCACGAAATCTTCCTAGATGGGGACTATTCCTTAGATTGAAGCGAGCCGTTGAAACAACCCGCCGGGCAACCGGCCGACTGCGCCGTCGAGTTCTAAGGTCAGCAATTGCGCTTGCAAGCTTGCCGTGTCTAAGCCGCACCGAGCTTGCAACGCGTCGAGGCTGACGGGGGCATAGCCCATGTGGGTGAGTAATGGATCTTCATCATCGTTGGCGGCGTTGTTGCAGTGCGACGTGTCGCCCAGTGCCTCTGAAAATAAATTAACTTGTTGTTGCGGCGCAAGCTGCAACTCTTCCAACACGTCTTGCGCGTTCTCGACCAGCTTCGCACCTTGGCGAATCAGCGCATGGCAGCCATGGGACTGGGTCGCGTGAATCGAGCCGGGAATGGCCAGCACTTCGCGCCCCAGTTCGAGCGCCATTTTGGCGGTGATGAGCGAGCCGGACTTCATGGCTGCCTCCACCACCAAGGTGCCCAAGCCGAGTGCGGCAATGATGCGATTACGTTTGGGGAAATTCTGCGCCAAGGGGGGTGTGCCCAAGTGGTATTCGCTCACCAGCAAGCCGTGCAAAGCAATGTCGTGGGCGAGTGTTTGGTGCTGTCGTGGGTACACACGGTCGAGGCCTGTACCCACCACGGCGACGGTCTGCCAATGTGACGCACCGATAGCGTCCAGTCGTTGGCCGCGTAACGCGCCTTGATGCGCTGCGCCGTCCACGCCTAAGGCCAAGCCCGACACCACGCACAAGCCAGATTGACTCAAGGCCTCCCCAAATTGCGCTGCGGTTTGCGTGCCCTGCGGTGTCGGGTTACGGCTTCCCACGACGGCGATCGCGTTGCCAAGCGTGGCGTGGGTTTGCCCCGCCACATAGAGCATCAGCGGCGGGTCAGACAGGTGTAGCAACTCAGTCGGGTAGAGCGCGTCACCCAGCGTCCACAGGGCGTGGCTGTAGTCGTCGGGCTGGTGAGCCAGCCAATGTTGGGTGCGCACGCATTGCACGGCCAATGCATTGGGCTCGGTCAAAAGGGCTTGCGACTGTTTGGGGCTGACCACTTGGCACAACGCGGTGTGGGTTTGTTCAAACACCGTTTGAGGACTTCCAAAGCACGCCAGTAGCCGTCGTGCCGCTTCATTGCCCACGCCGTCGGTCATGCTCAACCGTAACCAAGCGCGTAATGCGTCTTTGTCCATATTTTCTCCTTGAAGGTGTGAAATCGATTGTCAGAACGGTTGTCGGGAATAGGTGGGCCCGAAGGTCGAAAACTTCAAAACCGGAGACAATCAAGCCATGCCCAAGTTAGACATTCTTCAATTCCCCGATCCCAAGCTTCACACCGTCGCCAAGCCGGTCCAAGAGATCGACGCGCGTATCCGTTCCCTCATCGCCGACATGCTCGAAACCATGTACGACGCCAGCGGCATCGGCCTCGCTGCCACGCAAGTGGACGTGCATGAACGGTTGGTGGTGATTGACACCTCGGAAGATCGCAACGAAGCCATGGTGCTCATCAACCCAGAGATCACATGGATGGGTGACGAGCGCGTCAAAGGCGACGAGGGCTGCTTGTCCGTTCCCGGTATTTACGACGGTGTTGAGCGTGCCACGCACGTCAAGGTCAAGGCCATGGACGAGCACGGCAAAGTGCGCACCATCGAAGCCGAAGGCTTGCTGGCCGTGTGCATTCAACACGAGCTCGACCACTTGGTGGGCAAAGTGTTTGTGGAGTACCTCTCGCCTTTGAAGCGAAACCGCATCAAAACCAAAATGCTCAAAGCGTTGCGTGACGACGAATAAGGCGCAGATATGAGCCAGCCTTTACGCGTCATCTTTGCGGGCACCCCCGAGTTTGCGGCCGACGCCTTGGCTCAAATTTTGGCGGCAGGTCACACCGTGCCCTTGGTGCTGACCCAACCAGACCGCCCGGCGGGTCGTGGCATGAAGCTGCAAGCCTCTGCGGTCAAGCAGCTCGCGCTGGAGCACCACATTCCCGTCGCGCAGCCGTTGAGCCTGCGCCTCGATGGCAAATACCCAGACGATGCGACCGCTGCGCAAGCAGCCATTGCCGAAGCCAAAGCCGACGTCATGGTGGTGGCTGCCTATGGCCTCATCCTGCCGCAGTGGACGCTAGATGCGCCACGTTTGGGGTGCCTCAACATTCACGCCTCGCTGCTGCCCCGCTGGCGCGGCGCTGCACCTATTCACCGTGCCATCGAAGCGGGTGACGCGAAAACGGGCGTGGTCATCATGCAAATGGATGCGGGCCTCGACACCGGCGACATGCTGCTGACCGATGTGCTCAACATCGCCGAAGACGATACCACGGCCAGTCTGCATGACCGCTTGGCCCACATGGGTGGCGTCTTGGTGGTGCGTGCTTTGGTCGATGCACAAGCCGGTAAGTTGCAGCCTGTGAAGCAGTCCGAAGCGGGCATCACCTACGCCCACAAAATTGAAAAAGCGGAAGCCGCTGTGGATTGGCAGCAAACTGCGCAGATCATTGGTCGACGCGTGCGGGCCTTCAACCCCTTCCCGACTGCGTCTGCACAACTTGGGGACGACATCATCAAGCTGTGGTGCGCCACGGTCGAGGCCTCGGCACACAACGCCAAACCCGGCACGGTGCTGAGTGCGGACGAGCACGGTGTGTGCATCGCCTGCGGCGAAGGCGTGTTGCGCGTGACCGAACTGCAGCGCGCAGGTGGCAAGCGATTGCGTGCTGCAGAGTTTTTGCGAGGCTTTGCGCTCGCGCCGGGCCAATGCTTTGAGCCCCATGTCGGCAGTTAAAACTAGCGATTATGTTTTTCAAACCTAAGCTCTTTCGGCATGCCGAATTCAAAATCGGTTTGTTCGAGCTAGCGCCCCAAGCACCGGGCGTGGCTGCTTGGGGTTTGATGACCGGCGTGGCCATGGTCAAGTCGGGCATGAGCGTGTTCGAGTCGGTGGTGATGACCCTGCTCGTGTTTGCTGGCAGCTCGCAGTTGGCGGCCATTCCGCTCATCGTGGCAGGCGCACCGGCTTGGGTGATTTTGGCGACAGGGTTTTGCGTCAACCTGCGCTTTGTGGTGTTCAGTTTGCACCTGCGCCCCTACCTCATCCACTTGCCGCGCTGGGAGCGGATGATGCACGCGTACGTGACCGCTGACATCAGCTACGTGTTGTTCACGCGGCGCTTCCATCAGCCGGGCCATACGCCCGAGCAACTGCTGGCGCAGGAAGCCTATTTGGCTGGCAGCGATGCCTTGAACTGGGGCGGTTGGATGGTGGCGAGTTTGGTGGGTATTGCATTGGCTAATTTCATACCGTTGGCGTGGGGTTTGGGCTTTGCCGGCATCTTGTGTTTGTTGGGAATTCAATGCTCATTGGCGAGCTCACGCATGCGCATCGTGGCCTCGGTGGTCGCGGGGGTGGCTGCTGTCTTGGCCTATGCCTTGCCGCTCAAACTCAACATCGTGGTGGCGATTGCCCTTGCCGTGATTTTGTGCCTCACGTTGGAGCGTTTGCCATTGACGTCAGCGAACAGGGAGCAGACATGAGTGATCTCTTCGTGGGCACTGATGTGTGGACGCTGTGCGTCATCCTCGGGCTTGCCGTGGTGACGGTGGTGTCGCGCAGTTTCTTTTTCATCTCAAGCAAGCCGTGGCATCTGCCGCATTGGGCACAACGTGGTTTGCAATATGCCCCGATCGCGGCTTTGTCAGCGGTGGTGTTGCCTGAGATTGTGATGACACAAGGGCAGTTCATCACCTCCTGGCAAGACGCGCGCTTGTTTGCCGCAGCCGCTGGGGTGTTGGTTTACGTGGCCAAACGCAATGTGTTGTTGACCATCTTGGGCGGCATGGCGGTTTATCTGCCTTTGCATTTGGCGCTGGGCTGGTAGCCCAGCGGGACTCAATACGTCGACCGACCACCCGTGATATCAAACACGGAGCCGGTGGTAAAAGAGCAATCTTCGCTCGACAGCCAAGCGACCATGGCAGCGATCTCTTCCACTTCTACAAATCGGCCCATCGGGATTTTGCCCAGCATGTAGGCAATGTGTGCCTCCGTCATTTGCGCAAACATGGCGGTGCGAGCCACCGCGGGAGCGATGGCATTGACCAACACACCTTGGGTCGCAACTTCTTTTGCCAATGACTTGGTCAGTGCAATCACACCGGCTTTGGATGCGCTGTAGTGGCTGGCGTTGGGGTTGCCCTCTTTGCCTGCGACAGAGGCGATGTTGACAATGCGCCCCCAGCCGCGCTTGACCATGTGCGGCGTGACAGCGCGGCAGGTTAAGTAAGGCCCAATCAAATTCACTTCGATCACGCGACGCCACACCTCGGGGTCAAGCTCCCAGGTGGGGGCATTGCCGCCAGTGATGCCCGCGTTGTTCACCAAGATGTCGATGTGGCCGCTGTCTTGGATGGTCCGCGCGGTGGTGGCGGCGACTTCCGAATCGGAGGTGAGTTCGACTACATAGCCGCTGACTGTGCCGAGTTGACCCAGCGATGCCTTGGCCTCCTCGAGCTTGGCGGCATCGATGTCCCACATCACCACACTAGCGCCTGAGCGCAGCAAACGTTCCGAGGTGGCGTAGCCGATGCCTTGTGCGCCGCCCGTCACGACCGCAACGCGGCCTTTCAAATCGATCTGGTTCATGCTGTGTATCCTTTCAAAGCGGGGCCGGCATTCGGTCCTGCTTGGGTGTCGGCGATGTATTGGCGAATGATGTCGTCAAAGGTTTTTTCTGCGTGCAGACCCAGTCGGTTGGCACGCACCGAGCTAGATCCTTTGGGCCAGCGGCCCACGATGTTGGCAATGGCTTCGTTGCGCTCAAACGTGACGCGAGCACGTGCGGCTGGACCGGCCACACGTTCAAGGGCATCCAACATCTCTTGCACGGTCACGTTGAGGCCGGGTAAGTTCATGGCGGTGCGGCCACCGTAGGCTTCACGCGAGCACTCGTAGACCGTGATCAAACCTTCGACGGTGGCGCGGGGCGACGTCACAGGGTGTGACACGTCGGGCGATACCGGGCAGACCGAAGGCTCGCCGGCCAAAGGTTCGCGGATGATGCCGCTGAAAAATGAAGATGCAGCCCCGTTGGGTTTGCCGGGACGCACCGTCACCGTCATCAGGCGGGCGCTGCGCCCGTCGATGTAGCCTTTGCGCGTGTAGTCGGCGACCAAGTGTTCGCACATGTGTTTTTGTGCGCCATAAGAGGTTTGTGGTGTGGGTAGGGTGTCGTCCGCCACGATGTCGGGCATGGGCACGGCATCGTCGGGCCCAAACACGGCAACGGAGCTGGAGAACACCAACCGCGTTGGCGTTGCACCGCCTTCGGTGCGCGAGCGCAAGGCGTCTAACAAGGCGCGTGTGCTGTCTAAGTTGGAGCGTAAACCCAGGTCAAAGTCGGCTTCGCATTCGCCTGAGACGGCCGAGGCCAAGTGAAACACACCGTCAAAGGCTTCATGTGCCAAGGCTTGGCAGTGGTCGAGCAAGGGGCCTGTTTTGACCGCCACGCGTGGGTCAGCCGCGAGGTCGGCGGGCGCAGGAAATTGATCCGCTAACACGATCTGCGAGATCGACTGGCCATTGAGTTGTCCGCGCGATAACAAGGTGCGGGCCAAACGGGCCCCTATGAATCCGGCTCCACCGGTGATCAGTAAACGCATGTGTGAAATTCCTTCAGTTAATTGGCGGGGACATTCCGAGCTGTGCGTGGTGCGCGCAACGACGCTGCAGGGAACGTCAAGGAGGGTAGTTTTTTCTTTGACATCAACACCAACTCAATGTCGTCGCGTGCGCTGTCAATCAGTTTGAGAACGGCACGTTCTGCCTTTTCGGGTGAGCGGGCAATCACGGCATCCAGCACAGCACGGTGTAGGGGCAAAGAGATGGCTGGGCCGTTGGGTTTGGTGGTGGTGATCTCAAAGCTGGTACGTAACAGTGCGCCGATGGCTTTGCTCATTTGCGCAACCATCCGGTTGTGGCAAGCGTGGAGCAAACCTTGGTGAAACAACAAGTCGTGGGTCACGTAGTCGCCACCAAATTCAATCGCGTGTTTCATACCGGCATAGGCCTGCTCAATGCTAGCAATGTCTTGTGTTGTGGCTCGCTCTGCAGCGAGGCGAACCGCAGCGGGTTCGACGACGCGGCGCAGGTCTTGCAAGTCGCGCAAGAACTCGCGCGTGATGCCCATCTTCGACTGCCATGCCACCACATCGGGGTCAAACCAATTCCACTGTTCGTTGGGTAGCACGCGGGTGCCTACTTTGGGGCCTGTGCTGATCAAGCCTTTGGCCACCAAAGATTTGACAGCTTCACGAATCACGGTACGGCTGACGCCAAACTCCGTGCACAACATAGGCTCGGGTGGCATAGAGCTGCCCGGGGCGTAGTGCCCCGAAACGATGGCCTCACCCAGCAAGTCAAGCGTGTGGCCGAGTATGTTTTTGATAGCCATCGTTAACCACGAACAAACAAGGTGACCAAGGGCGTGTTGCCAACTTGACGACTCCAATGGCCATGCACTTGGGCATCAAAGGTGGCCCCTGCAGGCAGCAGATCTTCCGAGTAAAAATGTTCGCCCGGGCTGAACACGCGCGAGCTGCCGTCTTGCAAACCAATCTCCATGTGGCCGCTCAAGATGAACACCCATTGCGCGTGGTCGCTGCAGTGAAAGGTGCTGCGAAAGCCCACTGGGCTGTGACGAAGTTGATAGCCCCCACTGGCCATGAGTTGCGACAAACGGGCTTGCGGCTTGCCTTCGGTCAATGCGACAGGCTCTTCGCGAAAGCGCGCACAGCCATCGGTGTCGGTGAAAAGAATGATTTTTTGAAATGTGGTCATGTGCTTACTTTATCCGCGCCAAAGTTAATCTGAACCTTCATGGCTTGGCTTTTGTCGCCGGCCAATTCAAAGGCGTGAATGGCTTGATCGAAATCAATGACATGTGAGATGACAGGCCGACCGTCAATCAACCCCTCGTTCAAAAAGCGCACGGCCACAGCAAACTCTTCGTGGAAGCGGAAGGTGCCGCGCAGCTCAAGTTCTTTGCCCACTAACTGGTTCAAAGGCAAGGTGGAATCGCCACCGAGACCGATGCTCACAATCACACCACGCGGCGTCACGACATCCAATCCACTGCGCAGGGCTTTGTCATTGCCGGAGGCTTCAAACATCACGTCAAACACCCCCTTGTTTGCTGCAAAGGGCGCCAAGCCATCGGGCGTGGTGGTGAGGTTGATGGTTTCATCCGCCCCCATGGCGCGTGCACAGGCCAGTGGTTGGTCGGTCACGTCCACCGCCACGATGCGTGCGGCACCCGCGCGTCGCAGGCCAGCGATCAAGAGCACGCCAATGGGCCCGCAGCCGGTGACCAAAACCTGTTTGCCAAACACCGAGCCCGCGCGTTGGATGGCGTGCAAGCCGACCGACAAAGGTTCGGCCAAGGCAGCGAGCGACAGACTCAGGTTGTCGCTGAGGGGGTGTGCTTGTGAAGCGTCGATCACCAAGGACTCACGGAACGCACCTTGGATGTGAGGGAAGCGCATGGCACTGCCGTAAAAGCGCATGTCCAAGCAATGGTTGTGCTGGCCTTTTTGGCAGTAGTGGCATTGCCCGCAAGGGCGCGAAGGCGAAATCGCGATGCGCTGGCCCGCCACAAACTGGGTCACCGAGGCGCCTACCGCGCTCACGATCCCTGACACTTCGTGCCCCAGCACCATGGGCTCTTTGATTCGGATGGTGCCAAAACCGCCATGGCGGAAGTAATGCAGGTCTGAGCCGCAAATGCCACCATAGGCCACCCGCACGGCGAGTTGATGTGGGCCGAGCGTCTCGGTTTCTAAGGTGTCTAAACGCAGGTCTTCGGGGGCGTGGCAGACGATCGCTTTGCTCATGGGGATTCCTCTTTACAGCTGCGCTGTCACGCCGCCGTCAACATACAAAATGTGGCCGTTCACAAAACTGGAGGCATCACTGGCCAAGAACACCGCAGCACCCGCGAGCTCTTCCACTTCACCCCAGCGACGGCTAGGGGTGCGGTTGGTGAGCCATGCGCTGAAGGTGGGGTCGTTGACCAGCTTGTTGTTCAACTCGGTTTTGAAATAGCCGGGCCCAATGCCGTTGACGTTGAGTCCCAGTGGGCCCCAATCAATCGCCATGCCTTTGGTCAGCATCTTGAGCGCACCTTTGCTCGCCATGTAGGGGGAAATGCCTGGGCGACCCAACTCGCTTTGCACCGAACAAATGTTGATGATGCGACCCTTCTTGCGTGTGATCATGTGTTGCGCCACGGCTTGGCCCACAAAGAACACGCTGTCCAAGTTGGTTTGCATGAGCTCATGCCAATCTTGGTGCGAGAACTCGTGCAAGGGTGCGCGTCGCTGAATGCCTGCGTTGTTGATCAAGATGTCAATGCCGCCCACCTCGCGCTCAATGCTGTCGACATTGGCTTTGACGGCCACCGGATCAGTCACGTCAAACGCGCGTTCGTGGACAGTGAATCCTTCGGCGCGCAAGGTGTTCGCCGCGACAGTCAGTTTGGTGGCGTCGCGGCCGTTGAGAACCAAGGTCGCTCCGGCTTGGGCCAATCCGCGTGCCAGACCCAAACCAATGCCAGCCGAAGAGCCCGTTACAAAAGCCAAGCGGCCATCCAGTCGAAATGTGTGTGCGTTGATCATGACGTGTGTGAAGGCAAGTGTTGTTCTATCAGTGAGACCAAGCGATCAACCGGCTCGGCAATGTCGAGGGTGAGTGCTGCTTCATCCGGGCTGGGAATTTCCAAAACGTCAAGCTGACTTCCCAGCAAGGCGGGAGGCATGTAGTGGCCCTGTCGGTTGCCCAGACGTTGGGTGAGTAAGGCGCGATCACCATGCAAGAGCACAAAGCGAAGGTCTGGCAACGCCGCCCGTAAGCGGTCGCGATAAACCCGCTTCAAAGCGGAGCACGACACCACCATGCCATCCTCTGCGCCTAGGGCAGACAAGCGTGCCGCAATGGCGTCGAGCCAGGCGGCGCGATCAGCATCGGTCAAGGCCGTGCCCGCCGCCATCAGTGCCACGTTGCGGGGTGGATGTAGTGCATCACCTTCTAAGAAGGGCACGCCGAGTCGATGCGCCAAGCGCTCGCCCACGGTGCTTTTGCCGCAGCCGCTCACACCCATGATGATGAGGCGAGGTGCAGTCATGTTCAGAGGCGTTGTTCCGTGGTGCCGTCAAACACGTGGGCTTTGGCGGCATCGAATTGCAGGAACACCGTGTCATCGGGGCGCACTTGTGTGCGACCGTGCATGACCAGTGTGAATTTTTGATCGCCAATTTGCAGCAGCAATTCGGTCTCTGCACCCGTCGGCTCCACCACCACCACTTTGGCTGCAATGCCGCTGCTGGCCAGTTCCAAATCGCCGGGACGAATGCCGTAATGCACCACCGTGCCTGAGGCGACATGTGACGCATCTGGCGGCATCGGCCACTGCGCGCCAAGGCCAGAAACGCTACCGTTGTTGACGGTGCCTTTGAACACGTTCATCGAAGGGGACCCAATGAATTGCGCCACAAACAAATTGCCGGGGCGGTCGAACAACTCCAGCGGTGTCCCAATTTGTTCGACGATGCCGTCGTGCATCACCACAATCCGATCGGCCATGGTCATGGCTTCGATTTGGTCATGCGTCACATACACCGTGGTCGTTTTGAGGCGTTGATGCAAAGCCTTGATTTCGGCGCGCATCGCCACCCGCAACTTGGCGTCTAGGTTAGAGAGTGGTTCATCAAACAAAAACACTTTGGGGTCACGCACGATGGCGCGGCCCATCGCGACGCGCTGGCGTTGACCGCCTGACAACTCGCGCGGGTAGCGTTCCAGCAAGGGGTTCAAGCTCAAAATGTCGGCTGCGTGGGCCACTCGGTCTTGTGTGGTTTTGGCATCAGCTTTGCGTAAGCGGAGCGAGAAGGCCATGTTTTCACGCACCGTCATGTGAGGGTAGAGCGCGTAGCTTTGGAACACCATGGCGATGTCGCGATCTTTGGACTCAAGCTCGTTGATCACGGTCTTGTCGATGCTGATCTCGCCACCAGAGATGTCTTCCAAGCCGGCCAACATGCGCAGCAGGGTGGACTTGCCACAACCAGATGGGCCAACCAACACCACGAATTCGCCATCCTGAATGTCGAACGTGATGCCGTGAATGACCTTGACTTTGTTGCCGTAGGTTTTTTGAACGTTGTTAAATGAAACGGATGCCATCTTTGTCTTCCTTAGCTCTTGACTGCGCCGGCGGTCAAGCCAGACACCATGTAACGTTTGAATGTGTAATAAATTGCGGCAGGCGGCAGGGCGTACACCAAGCCGGTCGCCATCAACAACTCCCAAGGGGAATCGTCGGCAGATAAGAAGTTGCCTAGGGCGACCGCCAAGGTCACATCCAGGTCGTTGGACAACAGCAAGAAGGCGTAGAGGTATTCGTTCCACGCCAGCAGCAAGGCATAGGTGCCCACGGCAACAAGTGAGGGGACCATCAATGGCAGGTACACCATCCAAAACAATTGCAGCGCCGTTGCGCCGTCAATGCGGGCGGCCTCGTCTAGCTCAAACGGCAGTTTGTCGCTGGCTTGTTTGAGCACCCAAATGCAATACGGTGAGGCGATGGTGACCATGGCCAAGATCAACGCCCATTGGTTGTTGAGCAAACCATACAAGCCCATGGTTTTGTACATCGGTACCGCCAAGAAGGCCGCAGGAATGAAGTAGGTGAACAAGGCTAAGTTCATCACGGTTTGCCCCCCGCGAACCTTCAGTCGACTGATGGCAAAAGCGGAGGTGGTGGCAACCAGCAAGGTGAGCGCACCCACCGTGATGGCGATGAAAAATGAGTTGCCGAGTTGCGACCAAAAGTGATCGAGGTAGAAGTGCTGCTTCTTGAACACGATCTCAAAGTTTTGCAGTGTCGGGTGCTCTGGCCACAAGCGCCCAGAAGTGGCGGTATCCCGTGGCGAGATCGCGAACAACACCATGTGATACAGAGGGAACAGGGTCCACAGCAAGACGGGAATGCCGATCAAAAGCAGTTTGGCTTCGGAGGTGATTTTTTTCAAACTCATTTCGAAAGCCTCTTCATCATGAAATAAACCAAAGGCAACACAAAGGGCAGCGCCACCACGATAGAGGCCATTGCCAAATCAACTTGATCGAGGCGCAGATAGCGGATGCCTAAAGTGGCCAAGACATGTGTCATGTCGGCGGGGCCACCACCTGTGAGCAGGTAGACGCTGTTGAAGTCGCCCAGTGTCCAAATCATGGACAAGATGGTCGAAGTCAAATACAGCGAGCGCATGGAAGGCCACGTGATGAACTTGAACTTTTGCCAACGTGTTGCACCGTCGACCGAGGCGGCTTCGTATTGCTCGGTCGGAATTGCCAAGCGCGCTGCCACCAAGATCAAGGTCCAAAACGGCAACGATTTCCAGATGTGCATGAGCATCGAAAGACTGAGCGCCAAGGTGGGGTCATTGAGCCAGTTGGGGCCGTCCAACCCAGTCCATCGGAAGATGGCGCTGTTGATGATGCCCCACTCGGGGTTCAACATAAAGCGCACCGACAGGATGGTCGGAATCGAGGGCACGGCCCAAGGCAAGATAAACACAGCGGCGACGATCTTGATCCACCAGCGCTCTAAGACAAAGAAGCCAGACAGGGTCAGTGCCACAACCATCTTCAGGTTGATGGCGACGACCAAGAACACCAGAGTATTGGCAGCGCTGCGAAAGAAAATGGGGTCGTTGAACAAGTCCACGTAGCTTTGTGGATGACGTGCCAGCCACAGGCCGTAGAACACGGGGTACAACACGAATATGAAAAACACGGCCAGGTAGGGGAGCACCATCAGGCGGCCCCAAAACTCCCACGAACTCAGTCGAGCCGTCGGCGGTGGTAACAGGTGAGCAACTTGGGTAGTCATGGGCAAAAGCAGCCTCTGGGCATGCCGTGCTTGCGCAAGGCAGACCTGTTTTTAAACAAGGGGGTTGGGTGAAACAACCCGATGACTCAAGTTCAAACAAGAGTCATCGGGTGTGGCGCTTAGTTGCCAGCGACTTCCTTGATGCGGGCGATCATCTCGTCCACAGCCTTTTCAGTCGGCACTTTCTCATTCAACATGCGGTTCATGGCTTTGGCCCACACGTTTTCGTTGTTGAGCACGGTGAACTTGTAGTTCTTAGTGAACTCGAACGGCACGGTGCCAGACATGTACTGGTTGTACACAGCCAAGCGGGCGGGATCAGCTTTCCAGAACGGACGTTGTTGTGCGGCTTTTGTCACTGGGAACCAGCGACCCAAAGAGCCTTCGACGTAAGGTGTCAAGTTAGCTTCTTCAAGCAAGAACGCAACGAATTTCTTCGCAGATTCTTTGTGCTTCGCCTCTTTGAAGATCACGCCTGTTTTGACCGCGCTGCGATACACCATCTTCGTGCCATCGGGCTTGTTGGGGAAGCCAGAGGTGGCAATCAGCTCGGTGTAGTTTTTCTTGGCTGTCGCACGTTGTTCTGCGTTCAAGGCCTCGTTGTTCATGTCGTCAAGCCACTTAGCCGCGATCGAAATGGTCGCGTTGTGCGTCATCACGATGGTCTTGTTGTGGAAGGAGACATTGTTGTCGGGGTCTTTCCAGCTGGTGGACGACGGAGGCGTACAGCCCTTGGTGTACACCGCGGTGTAGTCGTTCAACGCGTTGATCAGGCCTTGACGCACCTCAGGATCGTCGACCGTGAGCTTGCCGGAGTCGGTCACCAACTTCACGTTGTAGGCATCCATGAAGGTGAGGAATGAGAAGAACGAGTCGCTCGAATCCACGCCCATGGGGAAGCCGGTGCCAAACGCACGCTTGCCGGTTTTTTGGCGGTAGCCGGTTTGAACCTTAGAGCACCAGAAGTCCCAGTAGCCTTTCCAGTCGGTCGGAATGTCGCTTGGCTTGTAGCCTGCATCGGCGAGCATGTCTTTCCAGTACTGGATGTGCATGGTCTGTTGCTTGATGGGGTAGGCGTAATAAGCGCGCGTCTTGGTTTGGTTGTTGTACAAGAACGTGGTGGACAGCGCGGCGGGTTCAAAGTTATTGCGAACTTTGTCGATCACGCTGCTCACGTCTTCGAGTTTGCCGTCATACGCCCACTTGGCTGTGACTTGGAAGTCGTACACGTCGGCATACGCCACATCGGGTGGATTGCCCGA
>Ga0007794_10000246_pt1 | contig 17171 bp, 11 predicted proteins | sample CryBogmetaGMA5M_FD_60365 | JGI IMG/M metagenome (GOLD analysis project Ga0007794, IMG submission 60365) | Freshwater microbial communities from Crystal Bog, Wisconsin, USA - MA5M | ecosystem: Environmental > Aquatic > Freshwater > Lake | place: Crystal Bog, Wisconsin, USA | collected 2009-07-06
GTGGCGAGCTGTGCCACCAGCTACTGCCACAGTTCCGGGCAGTCGGCCAACGGCACGTCCGCAACCCCGGTATATGCAGCAACAGCGCCGACCTGGGGTGGAACGGTGGCCTGCGGCAGCTGCCATGCGACAACGGGGTTGACCACCGGTTCCCATGATAAGCACCTTGCTGTCAGTACTAACTGCGGATCATGCCACACCGGGGCTACAGACTCAGCGTACAACTCGACCAGCCATGTGGATGGTCAGATCAACGTAGCGTCTGGGTTTAGTTATACAAACCAGGCGAATCCGGGTAACGGTTATAGTTCCTGTTCCACCACCGTTTGCCACGGTTCCGCTATCACACCGGTATGGGGAGTTGCCACAACTCAGTCCATCTGTACCAAGTGCCACGGAGTGAGCCTGACTTCGGCTGCTGCCTATACGGCTGATCCAAAAACCGCTGCACCCGGTTATAACGGAACCGGGGTAAACACCGCCGGCACAGTAGGCACAATCAGCGGCGGCGTATCCAACGACGCCAAGGTCGGCGCTCATGATACACACCTCAAAGGTACTGGAGGGTATAAAACCGGTGGTGTTGCCTGTGCTGATTGTCACCTGGTAACAGCACTTGGTGATGCCGGCCACATGACCGGCTCTTCAACCATGACCTGGAGCAATCTGGCAAAAAATGTTGGGACAACACCATACAACGCGGACAAGGGAGCTATTGTTCCAACCTACTCCGCACCGACATGCACAACCAACTATTGCCATGGCGGCGGTTTTGCTTCTCTGGTACAAGGTACCGGACTTTCTGCCTCATGGGTTGACGGTGCTTACCTTGTCAATGCGGCAGCTGTCAAAAATGCGACTGACTGTAACAAGTGCCACCAGTCACCACCGACGTCTTCAGTCAAATATGCCCATGCATCATTGACGATTGCCAGTGACTGTGCCGGGTGCCACGGGCACAACGGTAGCGGTGCAACTCATATGGATGGTATTCTGCAGGCTACCGGCGGTGACTGCACTTCCTGCCATAACTCGCAGCAGGGGACCGGCGGGTATCGCCGCAAGGTAGTCGGCAGTGGCGGAGATTTCTTCACTAATATTTCAACTCACGTTAAATTTACTACGATGAGCCAACAGACCTGCATTGTTTGCCATGACAACTCTCAGCACCAGTCGTTTTCTGACGGCATCAGCGTCAAGCTGAATAATTTGGATGGATCCGCGTCGGTTGTTTATGACGGGACAGCCGCCACCGCCCCGGCCGTAAAAGGCACGTGCATCAGTTGCCACAATGCCGGCGGCGCAACAAGCCTCGGCGCTAATGCTCTGAAACCGTTTACCGATTCCGGGGACAACAAGGCCCCGGCCAACATTAACCAGTACTGGCCAGCAACAGGTGGTGCGCATGATACCAAGATGGTCTGTTTCAACTGCCACGGTAATTCGAAAGGTGTTGACGGACTCACAACTAATCCGAAATACAATGCCCATGCTTCCGGCGCTAAACATATGCTGCAAGATGCAGGCTATGATGTCCTTAATCCCAATAACTACTGTTTCAATTGCCACAATGCCGCATCGACCGATCCGAATAAATCTACAAAAGATATCGCCGGTGAAATGGCCAAAACATACAAACATACGACCGCCAAATGTTTTGACTGCCATGGTGACGAAGCCAACAGCCTTGACAGCATGCATTCAATGAAGGCCGGCTCCCAAACAGCAGGTTCCGGTGTTATTGCGAAAAACCTCTCCAACGCAACCGGCAGAAGCCTGACATGGTCGGCAACAAACTGGGGCGGTGCTACCGCTTCTGCTAGCCTGGCTTCAAATACGGTAACCGCTGAATTCCAGATCTGTATTAAATGCCATGCTGCCGTCGGTACCGGTACAACTCCTGATGTCCCAGGTGCCGGCACCGCTGCTGCATCACTGACAAACCTGGCTCTGGATTTCAACCCGAACAATGCATCAGGCCATCCGGTCGTCACCGGTCTGAACAATTATCCGAACTCGGTTGCACCCAAGGCACTCACTGCTGCGAAAATGAAAGCGCCCTGGAACGTCAACCTCGGCACGCAGACCATGACCTGCTCCGATTGCCATGCCACTGATACTGCTGCATCCAAGGGGCCACATGGTTCCTCTGTAAAATGGATGTTGGCTGGTACCAACAAGGCATGGCCGTATACTACAACTGCCAATAACGGAGGCAGCACCGGTACGCTGTTCAGAGTCGCAACCTATAACACCAATATTGGCACTGCAAACGGTCTGTTTTGTCTGAATTGCCATGTCGTTACCGCCAGCAATAACTGGCATGCATATTCTGATGTTTCTGGTGGTGAGCATGGCGGTGACACAATTATGGCCTGTGTCTCATGCCACATTAGAATTCCACATGGTGGTAAAATTTCGCGCCTGCTCCAGACAACCAACGCCCCTGCACGGTATCGTTCAAACGGAAGTACTGCAGCATCAAATTGGGATTATTGGGGGGGGGCTGGCGGCATCAAAAATTCGGCTTTCTCCAATGCCAATTTCAATTCAAGCTGCAGTAGGCATAACTCGGGAACGGGAGAGGCCTGGTAATGAAATCGACAGTTCGGTTGTAGAAAAATAGCCGGGTGTTGCCCGGCTATTTTCGTGAATATACCGGCTCATCGAAGTCATTATTAGGCACCTGACAACAAACTTCTTGTAATCGGAGCATTTGATTGAAAAACACTGCCCTCTTACTATTTTTCCTGATTGCCACAATTGTCGGCTGTAAAGACCATGCCTCATCCAGCAAGTCGGTAGAGTCTGCCCCGCTAAAGATGGCCTCTGCAGCAACTCCTGCCGAAGCATCACACAAGTTGATCACTCGCTATAATCAGCTGCTTGTGGAAGGATACAAAACCACCAACATGACCAAATTGCAGGAAGTGGCAACAGCAGAGCTTGCCGAAAAAGCCTATTACCACATGGCGGCAATTGGAGAAGGCAAGAGCCGGCTGGTATCCGAACTGAAAAAAATCGACTTTGCCGATACGGATTGCTCCAAACCCGCTAAATGCAGTGTAGTAACCAGGGAGTTGTGGGATTTCGGCTATGCCGATATTTTGACGGGAAAAAGATCTAACGAAGTAAAAGATTATCAGTATGATGTCCGGTACCTGCTGGAAAACAGGCAGGGGAGCTGGATGATTACTGACATTAGTGCTACGGGAGAAGAGCGTAAGGAACTGCCCACCTGGGGAAAAATGTTCAGGAAACAGTAACGGTCCGGTAGTATGGCGTTACGCTGCAATACTGCTTATGAGAGAGTGCCCGGATGCAACGATTGACCATACGACGTAGTCTGATTACCTGTTTTGCCGTCATACTGCTAGCAACGGCCATTCTGTTCGGCCTTGACCGTGTCGGCCATACCAGCCGTGTATCCGGTATTACCGGAACCATCGTTGCCCGAGAGATTGACAAAAAACAGGTGGACAATCCGCCAGAGGCCTATCGGGTCTGGAAACAGGCCGGTTACCGGGGACGCACCCTCGTTTTTGTTGCGGACCGGTGGGAATCCTTCGATCCGGGGGAGATTATCCCGACGCAGATGTATCGAGCATATCCGCTACCGCTCTACAACACGGCCAGGCGCTACGAAGAAGAGTATCTGAACGGCGTAACATTCCTGTATGCGGCTTCCTTGAACAAAATAATCCGTAATATCGTGGCAATCGTTCCGGAGCAAGAGGTTGCCCGGATGACGGAAGCCGCCCGCAAGGTGAAAAACTCCAGGATTGACGCCCGGGGGGTCTCCATAACACGCCAGGGGTTCCCCCGCCGGTTCACGACTGGCGCCGCATTTGATGCTGCCGGCGAGTCAGTGCTGGTATACATCGGCGCATCATATTTCAGGTATGCCGAGCCTGAGGAACTGTTCCGCCAGCTTTCCTCAGCAGGGCTGCTCACTGATTGTATCGTGCTTTGCAATGAGGCGGGAAAAGATACCGTTACCGCCAAAGAAGTCGCCAAACTCAACCGGTTTGCCGGACTTATTGGCCTTCCACCCCCTTCAACCGGTTCAGATAGCCGGACAACTTCCACTGCCGCGACAGTACACCGCCCCCTTCCCTCTCCATGAGCAAAGAGATGACCACACGCACCGCAGCTTTCGCTCTGATGTTTATTACGTTGTGCGCTCTGCTCCTGAACAGTCTGCTGCTTGCCGGCCAGCCGGTCTCGGAAGATGATTACTCCGTAGGTTTGTCTGCCATAAACTACATGGAGTCGGGCCAACTGGGGCCGACCATGTGGAACCATCCCTGTCTGCGTAATATTCTGGTGTACTGGGCGATGCAGATGTTCGGCACGGGAGTGATCGGGATAAAGGGCGTCAGCCTTCTGCTCGGCACACTCTGCACACCGCTGATCGGTCTGGTGGCGCAGCGTATTTTCAAGGACAGTCGTGTGGCACTCATTGCCGCGTTTTTCTGGGCCTGCGATGCACTGGTAATTGACTTCTCCCGCCAGGGGATCAACGATATCTATCTCGCTTTTTTCCCACTTGCCGGGATTTACCTGGCCTATCGCTTCAGAGAATCCGGAAAACAGGGGTGGCTGCTCGGTTCTGGAATCTTCTTCGGACTCGGGCTTGCCTCCAAATGGAGCGCCCTCTTTCCATTGTTGGTGACTTTTGCCCTGATCATTTTCACCATAAACAGAGAAGCAGGTCCGATACGGGAACGCCTTGCCCGCAATGCCCACGCTGCCGTTCTGCTCCTGATGGTTCCGGTCATGGTGTATCTGCTGACTTTTATGCCCTGGTTCAGCCGGGGGTATTCTCTTGCAGAGTGGCCGGCACTGCAGCGCAGTATGTTCCTGGAAACATCCCAACATGTTGGGTATCAGCCGAAACAGTGGGATGACAGGGACAACCGGGCCTATAAATGGTTTATTACCCCATCGGTATTTGTTGATCCGTTCATGAATATGGATACCCCTGACGGGGGAGACCGTGCAATCCCGTCGTTTGACCGCAGTGTTACGGTCGTTCTCGGTTATGCAAATCCTCTGGTCTGGCTGCTGGTCCTTCCCGGGATTGCTCTTGTGATACGGCGGGGTGTCCGCACGCGTGATGAAGGCTCTTGGTATCTGGCGGGGCTGTTCCTGCTTTCCTATCTTCCGCTGGTGTTTTCACCACGGCCTATCTGGCTGAATACGGCACTTTCTGTTCTGCCGTATGCTATCATGGCGGCTGCCTTCCTTGTCTGGTCAATGGCAGATCGCTGTAAGAAACGGCAGCTGGTCCTGTCCATTTACCTGGCTGCAGTGCTGACCGTTTCACTGCCGCTGTATCTTCTGGCCATCGGCAAAGGCACGAGAATTCCTGTGTTGAGGGAATATCTGGTGGAACAGTATCTCGTCCAGTTCAAACAAGGGATGCCCGGGGGGAATATGAAGGATGCGCCAAAGCCTGTGTCCCCGGCGCCATCTCACCCTTACTAACGACACCTATGTGTGATTTCGGATATACATCGTGAAACTACCAAAATTTCTCACATCCCGGTCAACGGTCATCACGCTGCTCCTTGCGATCAGCGTGGCTCTACTTTTTGCGAGTTCTGTCCCGCAGCGGTCACTGGGAGGCAAAACTCCGGAATGGGTAGGAACTCTTCCGGAGAGCCTCCAGGGCATCACTGCCCTGCTCGGCCTTGACAACGTTGTCGGCAGCGGTTGGTTCGCCGTGCTCGTGGCACTTTTCTGGCTGTCACTGACCATCTCTACCCTGTCCCAATACTCGGCGACGAGGGCGTTGCTCCGGAGCCTTCCTTCGCGGACGGCACCACAGGAGAGTATCAGGATAGACGTTTCTCCGGATGATTTTGAACCACTGGTACAAGCTGCCGGTTTCCGGCTCGCTGCGAGTGGCAACGAGGTCCGCCGGTATGTGAAAAACCGGATCGGTTACTGGGGTAATTTCCTGCTCCACGTTGGGCTTGTCACGGCGGTCTTTTTCACCCTTATCTATGTCCTGACCCAGCACCGGGTACTCATGCGGCTTACCGGTCAGGAAATTTCCAGGCTGTCGCCCGGGAATGTTCAGGAAATACGGGGAGTCATGTCGCGGCAGGGAAAACTGCCCCACACTGTCGTGTTGAAGAACCTGGAGCCACGTTTCTGGGGGAATGACAAGCTGGAATATCTTTCTTCTGAGCTGTATTTTACCGAACAGCCGGGTGGCGAACCACGGCGTGTTGATGTGGCACTTAGCGATAAATCGCAGTATGGTCCCTTCCTCGTGTATCAGGCAAACGCCTACGGAAGGGCGTTCGATCTTGAATTTGAGTCTGCTCGCGGGGAAACCGGCCAGATTCGCTTCTACCTCCCGTATCCCCTCCGGCGTGATGGCGCCGGTTACGGAGAAATGGTTCTGCCCGGGACCGACTTTCTACTGAAAGGGAAATTCTACGCCGACAGGGAACGTGCGTCGATGACGCTCAATCAGTCACCGCTTACGCTACGACTTTTCCAGGGGAAGGCACTTTTGGGAGAAGCGACGTTACCGCCGAATGAAAAGACACCACTTGGTCCTTTGTCCGTTCGCCTGGTACAGTCGCAATGGTGGACGGACATCCTGCTGGACGGTACGAGGGGCATAGCGGGTATTTTTACCGGGTTTGCCCTGATCCTGGCCGGGGTACTCAGCTCGTTCTGTATGGTGCCGCGTGAGATTGTGGTGAGAGAATCCAACGGGTCTCTTTTGGTCCAGCATGTAGCGCGTCGCTTTGCACTGTTCTACCGTGAAGAATTCGATGAAATCATACAAAAAGTGGCCAAGACGGAGGACGTATGAAAGGTTCATTTGCGCTTGTGACCGGTATCCACTGGGGAGCCGTGGTCATCTATGTTGTTGCCACAATAATGGTCGCTGTCGGCCAGTTTTTCGATAAACCGAACCTGGTTCGTCGGGGATTCATTGCCTCTGTTCCCGGCCTGATACTGCACGGGGCCGGACTCATTATCTGGTGGCGGATGGTCGGCCATGGGCCGTATATAGACCGCTTTGAGGTGCTGTCATCCAATGCCTGGGTGCTGCTGCTGGCGTTTCTTCTGTTCACAATTCCTTTTCCACGGCTTAAGTCCACCGGCATCGTGGTGCTGCCGACCGCCTTTATCCTTGTGGCACTCGGTCTTTTTTGCAGCCCGGAGATGAAAACACTCCCCCCGACCTTCCGGAGTGTCTGGTTGGTGCTTCATATTATTTTTTACAAAATTGCCTTCTCGGCAATAATCATTGCCTTTGCTTTTTCTCTCTTTTACCTCTTGGTCCGGCGTGGCCGATTAAAGCGGCTGTCCAACATTCTCCCCGATCTGCCGGGCATCGACATATATTCGTATCGATTTGCCGGCTTCGGTTTTACGTTCTGGGCAATCGGCATGCTGGCGGGATCCATCTGGGCTTATCAATCATGGGGTACGTTCTGGAACTGGGATCCGGTCCAGACCTGGTCGCTTGTTACCTGGGCCGTGTTTGGCATCTACCTGCACTTACGGCGCTTTTTCTCATGGCAGGGAGAACGGGCTTCATGGCTGTTTGTGGTCTGTTTCCTGCTGACGCTTGTATCACTTTTTCTTACCCCTCTGTTTGAGACGTCCATCCATGCCGAGTATTTCAAGTAAAAGATATTCTGAGACGGTGAAACCATCGGAGATTTGTGCGTGCGTGCGGCTGACCTTTTAGAATGGAGTACAATCTTCCGGCGTATGCGCGCCCGGAAGCCGACCTTTATCAGTTACAATCTGACCAACGAGTGTAACGAGGCCTGTCCCATGTGCTCCGTTTGGCAGGGGGGTGGCGGTGAAGAGCTGACGCTTGTCGAACTGGAGAGGATATTCGGCGAGCTGCGCAGCTTCGGTTTCCGGGTGGTGGAATTTTCAGGGGGAGAGCCGTTCCTGCGCAGTGATATTGCGGAGGTATTTGCTCTCGTTGACCGCCTCGGTTTTTTTTCAACAGTAACAACCAATGGCACGCTTCTGACGAAAGACAAGGTGGAATCGCTGCGGAAGGTGCGGGGTCTGCTGCAGCTCGCTATCAGTCTGGATTCACTTGTGCCGGAAACCTATGCCGCATTGCGGGGCCGTGACCTGTTACCGGCGGTGTTACGCAATGTGGATCTGGTAGCCGGGGCCGGACTGCCGCTGCCCTTCAAGCTGAATATGACCATGAACAGGCTCAATTACCATGAGACCCTCAAGATCCTGTCCTATGCACGGGAGCGGGGCGGTTATCTCTCGGTTTTTCCGGTCACCCTGGGAGTCGGGTTTCAGCACCGTGCCGACGATGCCCAGTTTGGTGCTGATGCCGGTCAGCGGAAGGAGATGGCGGAAATGTTTCGCCACCTGGCCCGCCTGCGGCGGCAGGGAGAACCACTGTGGGAGTACAGCGGATTTTATGAAATGGCCGCCGACTACGTGCTCGGCCTGCCGATTGGTCCGTGTGATGCCGGGCGGCTATATTTTGATCTGCACGCCGATGGGGCTCTGGCGACATGTGTCGATCAACTCCCGTTTGCCGACCTTCGTACAGAATCTGTCAGTACTTCCATGAAACGGCGTGATGCACAGCAGCAGAACATCCGCCGCTGTGCTGCGGATACCCCCTGCTGCTATACCTGCACCGCCAATATTTCTCTGACGGCCAGACATCTGTTTGCCTTTTTCAGGGAAACGGCAGTGGTGCGCTTTCGTGCTGCACGTCGGGCCAGAACAGCAGCTCGCCTCGGCAACAAGCCTGCTGAATTGCATGATTGATTCCAGCGCTCGTCAAAAGCAGGTGGTGGTAATCGGTGCCGGACCGGCAGGGTTGACAGCGGCGTATGAACTCTCGCGCCGGAAGGTAGCGGTCACCGTCCTGGAGAAGGATTCGCAGGTTGGCGGCATCGCCCGGACAGTAACGTATCGCGGTTTCCGCTTTGATATCGGCGGGCACCGTTTTTTTACCAAGGTTGCCGTGGTGGCCCGCCTGTGGCGCAGCCTTCTCGGTGCTGATCTCCTCACCCGTCCCCGTTTGTCTCGAATCGTCTATCGCCGCCGGTTCTTCGATTACCCGCTCAAGCCGTTCAATGCATTAAATAATCTGGGATTGGTTAATGCCGCCGTTATCCTGATCAGTTATCTGCGGGTCAAACTCTTCCCGGTGAATCCGGAGATGTCTTTTGCTGACTGGGTGACCAACCGTTTCGGCCGGAGGCTGTACGAAATCTTTTTCAGGACGTACACGGAAAAGGTTTGGGGTATCCCCTGCAGTGAAATCGGAATCCAATGGGCTGTGCAGAGAATTCGAGGCTTATCCCTGCGGACTGCAGTTGCCGATGCGCTTACGCCGGAACGGTTTCGTACTAGAGGTGCAATCAAAACCCTTATTTCAGAATTCTGGTATCCTCGCCTTGGGCCAGGCATGATGTGGGACGCACTTAGAACCAGTACGGAGGCTTTGGGGGGGAGAATTATTCTTGATTGCCCGGTGACCCGCATACTTCATGATGATTCAAAAATCCTCGCTGTTGAAGGGGTCTGCGGGGAGGAAAATGTCAGGTTCCCGGCCGATGAAGTCATTTCATCCATGCCGCTTCGGGAGCTCATCCTTTCGCTTTCACCGCCCGCCCCGCCGGAAATCCGTATGGCGGCGGAACAGCTCTCTTACCGGGATTTTCTGACGGTGGCACTAGTGGTTGAGGGGGGAAATCTTTTTCCGGATAACTGGCTCTACATTCACGATGAATCTGTCCGTGTGGGAAGAATTCAGAATTTCGCCAACTGGAGTCCGGAGATGGTGCCGGAATCTGGTAAGAGCTGTCTCGGGATGGAATATTTCTGCACGGAGAATGATGATCTCTGGAATATGTCCGATGATGCCTTGATAACATTGGCAACCGGTGAACTGAACTCTATCGGGTTAGCTGCCTCGTTCAAGATTGTAGATGGCGCGGTTGTCAGGATGCAAAAGGCGTATCCGGTGTACAATGAACAGTATCAAGCTGCTATTCCAGTACTGCGCGGGTATCTGCAGCGGTTTTCAAATCTTCAGCCGGTGGGAAGAAACGGCATGCACCGCTATAACAACATGGATCATTCTATGTTGACGGCTATGTTTGCGGTGCGGAACCTTTTCCATGAGCGGTTAGACCTGTGGTCCGTCAATGTTGATGAAGCGTATCACGAGGAAGGCTAGCAGAACAACGCAGGACTGTTACAGAATACAGCCCATCACCCGATCCTGACCGTCTTATACAAAAAATTTTTGAAGCGAAACAACTGCCGCTGCTCCTCTTTCTTCTCCATGCCATCCGGAAAAACATTCAGATAGCGCGCCACTGCCGGCAATGTTTTACCGGCCTGTGCCCGCGCCTTTTCAATGACTTGGCGTACGGTCTCCCGCGAAATGTCATTGCGCGAAAACGGTTCGTAAATGTCCGCCCAGAAATCCCCCCCCGCTACGATTTTATCGACTATTTCATCCGCCATGCGCCGGTCCAGATCCTGGGCAGTCGATGGCTGTGTGCGTGCCTCCAACCGACCGGTGCCGGCTATTGCCTGGGTGATCGCTTCTCCCGTAATGATGCTTTTGCGCCTGAAAAACAGTGCCCGCAGCAGAATACTGCGCAGTTCACGGATGTTGCCCATGTAGCTGTGGCGCGTGAGGATTTCTTTTGCTTCCTTGGCCAGATAGGGCGGCTTTTCATTCGTATCCCCCTCGGCGCGGTAGGTGCGGTACAGCTTGCCGAGGAAATGGACCGACAGGTCGGGGATGTCTTCGCGCCGCTCGTTGAGCGAGGGGAGACGGATGGCAAGCTCGGAGAGACGATGGTAGAGATCCTCGCGGAAGCGGCCGGCGGCAATCTCGTCGGCCAGATTTTTGTTGGTTGCGGCCACGAGCAGAACCCTGCTGAAGCGTTCCGTATTGTCTCCAAGTCGCATGAAACCACCGTTGTCTAGAAAACGGAGCAGCTGCACCTGGGTTTTGGGATCGGCATCACCTATCTCGTCCAGAAAGACAATGCCGCCGATGGTCTCTTCAAGAATGCCGCGCCGGTCCGTGTATGCCCCGGTAAACGCACCTTTTTTATGGCCGAACAGCTCCGAATAGGTCAGGTCTCCGGAGTATGCGGCGATATTGGTTTTCTTCACCGGGAGTTCGCCGTTCGGGTTGATATCCCGGCGATACAGCTCGTTCAGTTTATTATAGAGGTTGTTGAAAAAGAACTCCTTGCCGGATCCGGTCTGCCCGGTGACCAGGATTGAGGGGAGGCCTATGGTTGCTTCCTGCAGAATGTTGCGTGACCAGAATGTGATCCGGTTGAATAGAGGCGGGGAGACCGTGTTGATAAAATCAACGACCTCCTGGGATTTCCGGCTGTTGCCGATGATGTTGCCCAGGCGGTACGAAGAAACGTGCGGATCCTTGTAGGCAACGTCGGTGGTCAGGCGGTTTACTTCTCCCTGAAGGCGCTCGATACGCTGCAGATCGGAGATGTGGCGTGCGGTCAGAGAACCGATGATCTGCAGTATGCGGCGGTGCTCCTCGCGGAAGTAGTCGTACTGTAATGAATTGAGGCAGACTACGGCAATAACGTCATCATCGCAAATGACCGGTACTGCAATTTCGCTTTTAAGAAGGGCGCTCATGGAGCGGTGGAAGCCGTCCCCCAGAATTTCTGCCTCTACTCTGGCGGTTATTTTCGGTTGTTTGGTAAATGCGACATATCCTGTCAGGCTACGCTCTTCCCGCCGTAGCTCATTACCGCCAATCATAAGCGGCGGAATATATTTTTTCAGCCACTCCTTGTTCTTGGCGCCGATAATGGTGCCGGACTCATCCTCTACCTCAAGCCACCTTGTGCCGTCCCGTTCTGTCACGACAGCGATGCTGCCGGTGTCAGCGCCGATCAGTTCCGTCGCTTTGGAAAGTACCCTGGTCAAAAACGGCTGCAGGCTTTCTGTCCGTTCATTCAGCAGGTCGCTGATTTCGGAAAGGACCCGGATTTCAAGATGCTCACCGCCAACCTCGCTGATGACTTTCTCGACCATTTCGGCATGGGTCTGCAGCAGACCCATTTCAAAATCACTGAACTGGTACAGATCATGGGAGTAGTAATTGAGCAGACAGATTATCCGGCGGGTCTCCGGGTTGAAGCGCGGGACGAGGTAGAGTGAACGGAGCTCCATGGATTCGGTCAGGGCACGTTTCTGCAGATTGTGCTGTGTGAGGTCGGGGATAAACAGCGGTTGCAACAGGTGCTCATCGGTAATTACGCCCTGATCGTTAATATAGTTGGAAATCAGTGACATCCCTTTGCGGAGATCCAGCACCCCCAGTTGGTCATATTTCTTTTTCAGCTGTTCATCTGCCGAGTAGCTGGCAAGATTTTCCAGAACACCTGCACCGCCGTCCTGATGGGTCGGCACGAGCACCGCTGCCAGAGAAACCTTTTCAATAAGCTTAACCGCCGATCTGACCATCATTCCGGCCGCTTCACGCGCTTTGAACTCCTCAAGTCGCCGTGCCAGCCGGACCTGCTGATGGTAGATTCTGGCCTGGTCAAGGGGGGCGGCAACGAGGTTGGCCAGTTTTGTCAGCGACAGTTTTATCTGGCTCCCCGGCAGTCCGCCAGGCTGCTCCTGGTCGATGCAGAGCACGCCGATGGATTTGCCCATGCTGACAATCGGCATAACGTAGCTGGAGCGGAACCGGAAACGGACAGCATAGTCGTAATCGGAGGAACCCTTGCTCCCCCTGGGTAATTTGAAGTCCTGCGGAGATTGGCTGACAAAAACATTGGAGACAACCGCATCGGTTGAAACAATCGGGAAGCTCGTTTCCAAAAGTTCCTTGCCGAGTGGGCCGACGGCAAGGGCACAGGTGAGAGCACCACGGGTCAGGTCTTCCAGATAAATGCGGACCTGTTCACAGCCGGACAGCTGTGTGGCGTTTTCTGCCAGCGCATAAAGCAGTTCGCCGAGATTCTCCTTGCCGTAGGCGGCGATTGCCCCCTGAAAATCTTTTAAACGGGATGTAGCCGGCATGATGTCCCCTGAACGTATTCGGGATAATTCCAATTCCATTTCAAAGCTCTCTCTTCGTTGGCTCGTCATCGGCTCCTCAACGTACGGTCTGCACGCCTCCGTCGCCGATCTCCTCGCCGCCTGGAGATCATCTTTGAACTGGAATTGGAATAAGAACACGTGTGAGTATAAAATCTACACAGGGGAATGTAGCGCGGGTGGCGAAGGGGGTCAAGGGGAAAGAGCTGTAACGGGCAGAGCAGGCGGCGAAAAATGTCCGATAACGACTGATTCAGCTAATGATACCGGAAAAAACAGTTAGCCACAAAAAACGCAAATAAAAATCATTTGGTTTTTGCGACACATACCACGAGTACCCTGTAACATTTAAAAGTTCCCCCGCCCCTTGCGGGAGGGGAAGCTAACAGCAAAGACTGGTAGGACAACACTGCGAAAGTTTAAATGTTACAGCGTACTAGCCAAATGGCTTCAGCATTCACTCAATAGAACGGTCAGGTGAGCCCTTTGCGAATCTGGTCAAGGTTTTCGATGTTGATATCATTTTTTTCACAGTACTCCCGTTCCAGCTCTTCGACAGAGAACCGGTCAAGCCCCGAATTTTCAAGAAAATCCTCCCGCAGTCCGACGTTCTGTTCCTCGATGATCTGCGGCAGCAGCGTGTGCAGGTATAAGGCCTCTTTCTTGATAGTGACGATAGTTTCGTCAAAAAGGAGATCGGTGATGTTTGTACGGATCTGTTTTTTTGTTTTCAATTCCTCGTTAATTTCCGAGCGCAATGCTTTCTGGTCTGCCTTTGTTGTGACTCTGGAGTAGAAATTTCGGATGCGGTCGCGCACATGTTCCAAGAGGACAATGGCGGTCCTTTCCTCCTGGTCGATACCGGACAACAGCTGGAGTAGCTCTTCGATGGTTGACTGCTGCGCTTCAATTGCCGCAAGCCCAGACATAAGGTATGTTACCTTGCGGCGTCCGAACTTCCCGAGATAGGTGTTGGCAAGAAGTTCACGGATAAAAAGCTCCTGAAAACAGCCGTCGTGCAGATTATCAAAGGCAGCCTTGTGCTCCAGCAGGCCACGCAGCATCTCTTCATTTATCCGGGCATTTTCCATGAACGCCAGCTGGCTGACCAGATTCGATACAGAGTCAAAACGATCAAGGTAGGTAATGACGTAGGAGAAGCCGTCCAGCAGCGATACGTCGGCACCGTCATGGATTTTTTCATCACATCCCCGGCCGGCATCCAGCATCAGCTGGTCAAAGCTGTGATCACGGTTCTCCACCGCCTGTTTTTTTGCCTGAATCAGTTTGAGCATGTCATCCCGATCGATGCGGCTCTCAATGTCCATCTCCCGGAAAAAGATCCCTTCGAGTATCTCCCTGGTTGCGGCGATATAATCCTGCTCAGGGCTGTTCTTGAGGTTACGCCCCTTTTTGAGCATTTCATCAAGAGTGTAAAAAAGGGCTCCCGGAATTTTATTTCGCACCGACAAGGTTTTCAGACGTGTCAGGCGGGCATTGTCGAGATTGCTGATCTCTCCTTTGGAGTTACAGGCCAGCAGAATGTTGCGGTACTCGTCAACAATTCTTTTGTTGGCCGGGCTGCGGTACATGGTGTCGATTCTGATGCGCTCCTGCTGGTATTGGTCAATGGTATGAGTCGCAGCCACGTCCACCAGCCGGGCAAAATCATCGTCGGAGATTTTTTTGTTCCTGAAATAGAAGCTGCGGAAAAGATCCCGGTATTCGCGATGATGGCGGTTGATCAGTTTGACCAGGAACAGTTGGGAGGACTCATCACGCAGCAGTGGGAACAACTCGGAAACCAGAAGGTCATCACGCCCGTCACTGACCGCTTCCGAACGTTTGATCGTCTTGCCGAGTTGTTTGACCAGCTCTTGCTGCTGTCCGCTCAGGGAGTGCGGCAGATGGTCGGAGTGAACAAAGAAAAAATAGTTGCAGACCGCGTTACCCTCAAAAAAAATGGAATCGAAGGTTACAGAACCGGAGGTATTTTCACTGAAACGGACAGAACCACCTTCATCGGCGTGGGCGCCGTGCATGACCAGGCGGTTGATGACATCCGGCTTGGCAAGATCGGAAGAGGGCAGATCCACACCGAACATGTATTCGCAAAAACTGCCGCCGTTACCCTGGTAGCTGACACCGACCGGTGAAATGATCAGCTCGTTTCCGGGAGAAAAAATGCGCAGCTGGTCCATCTCCTGCACGATACTCAAGAAACAGCGCTGGTCCGCATTGTTGCCGGCCACCACGACGAAATACTCCGTCTGGTCTCCCATCATACCATGCAGCCGGATGTCCCTATGCATCTGTCGTACTCCCTGTCATGGTTGCAGATCGAATGCCATGCCGTCGTATGCCAGTTCAAAACCGGGCGGCAGCCTGGTCTCTTCCGCGTGCGCAACCTGGTGGGTGAGATGGGTCAAAATGGTCCGGGGGGCATGTAACTGTCGAGCGGCGGCAATAGCACCGTCAATATTGAAATGGAACGGGTGTTCGGCCCAGCGCAGCCCGTCAATGATAAGCAACTCCAGCCCCTGCAGCAGTTTTAGCGACGATGCCGGAATAGCGTTGCAGTCCGTAAGGTAGGCGGCATTGCCGATGCGGTAGCCAAGCGAAGTGCTCCGGCCATGCTCCAGCGGTATGGGAATGATGGTTCGACCGAACAGTTCAAAGGGCCCGCTCACTTCATGGGCAGCCAGCAGCGGCGAATAGCCGGAGCCCTCATGCTCGTTGAATATATAGCTGAATCCTTCCTTCAATATTTTGAGTGTTATCCGTGAAGCAAAACAGGGGATAATCTCCTTGTGCAGAAAATGAAAGCCGCGCAGATCATCAATGCCGTTGACATGGTCAGCATGGGCATGGGTGAAAAGAACGGCATCGATCCGCCGGATATGCTGGCGCAGGGCCTGCTCCCTCAAATCGGCGGACGTATCGATCAGGACGGTGTGATTGTCGTAGCTGAGCAGAAGAGATGCGCGTGTGCGCGTGTCCCGGGGGTCATCTGATACGCAGACCGGACAGTTGCAGCCGACCATCGGTACTCCGGTTGAGGTGCCGCTCCCTAAAATGGTGATCTTCATGCTGGGTAACCTTCACATTTTTTCCAAAAATAACAGAATCAGCTGGTACGGGCAAGGTTGATTGCGAACCGATTGAATCAGAATAAAAAGGACTTACCGCGCCAAATCGACAAGCAGGGCGATGTTCAGCCCGATAACGACCGCCGCCACGCTCCAGAGTACGGTAGTCCCCAGACGACGGTTGGCGTATTCGCCCATCACTTTGCGCGATGAGGTCAATACTATCAGCGGGATAATCGTCAGCGGCAGCTGGAGCGACAGGACTACCTGGCTCCAGAGAATCCCTTTAAATGGATCCGGCAGCAGCATAATGGCTGCCAATGCACCCGCCAGCGTGATGCCGAGCCCGATGCGGGAATGTGGGTCATTGATATCGAAGGGTTCGATAAAAATGCCGGCAAACACGCTTCCACCTGCCATGGCGGCGGTAACGGACGACGCAAGACCGGCAAATATCAGTCCAAGTGCAAAGATTACAGCTGACGCTTTGCCGAAGATCGGCTCCAGGGTCACGGCCACCTGGGGCAGGTTGTCGATGGCAATGCTGTTTTTGTAAAATACGGCGGCGGCCATGATGATCATGGCACTGTTGATCGCCCAGCCGATGCCCATTCCGGCCAGAGTGTCCAGAAACTCATATTTCAGCTGTTTCTGGATGATGTCATCACCCTGTGCATGCCACTGGCGGCTCTGGATAACCTCCGAATGCAGGAAGATGTTATGCGGCATGACCACCGCTCCCAATACCGCCATCACGACGGTCAGCGCCCCGACCGGGAAGGTCGGCGTTACCCAGGCGAGTGATGTCTGTACCCATGAAACATCTGCCAGCCAGATCTCGAAGATGAAGGCGAGCCCGATGAGCGAAACAAACCCCATAATCCATTTTTCAAGGCGCCGGTAGTTTTTTGAGAAAAGCATCCAGGCCGAAAAACAGGCCGACAGGACCGCCCCGGCAAGCAGCGGCAGGCCGGTCAGCATTTTGAGGCCGATGGC
>Ga0007794_10000248_pt1 | contig 17096 bp, 11 predicted proteins | sample CryBogmetaGMA5M_FD_60365 | JGI IMG/M metagenome (GOLD analysis project Ga0007794, IMG submission 60365) | Freshwater microbial communities from Crystal Bog, Wisconsin, USA - MA5M | ecosystem: Environmental > Aquatic > Freshwater > Lake | place: Crystal Bog, Wisconsin, USA | collected 2009-07-06
AAATTCCCGCTTGGATCCGCCGGAATCGTTACCGATTCCGCTCCAGTGCTTCGCGCTGTTCTAAATTCCCGCTTGGATCCGCCGGAATCGTTACCGATTCCGCTCCAGTGCTTCGCGCCATTTCATATCCCCTCCTCGGAGCGGAATGCGTGAGCATTCCGGCCGGAATCGTTACCGATCCAAATCAGAGGTAATCCGGAAGCATGGCGCCATGGGCAGCGATCAGGTCGTCACACAGGGCGCGGATGCGATCGATCGGCAGTTCGGCCGAGGTATGCGGATCAAGCATCGCGGCCTGGTAGACCAGATCGCGGTTCTTCGTCAGGGCCGCCTCAACGGTCAGGATCTGAGGGTTGATGTTCGTCCGGTTCAAGGCCGCACACACCTCGGGCAGATCCCCCACGTAACAGCCCTGGACCCCGTTGCGGTCGACCATGCAGGGCACTTCCACACACGCCTTCACCGGAAGATTGGGAATCAACCCCGTGTTCATGACGTTGCCGCCAATCCGGTACGGAATGTCGGTCTCCATGGCTTCCATGATATAGGAACCATACTCCTCGGTCCGCTTATGGGTCAGGTCGGGATTGTCCAGCAGTTCACGGCTTCGCTTCTTCCAGCCGTCGATCTGCGAAATGCAGCGGCGCGGGTACTCATCCAGCGGGATGTTGAACTCCTCGATGAGTTCCGGGTACTGGCTCTTGATGAAATACGGGACATACTCGGCGTTGTGCTCCGAGGATTCCGTGATGTAGTAGCCGAAGTTCAGCATCAGGGTGTGGCGCACCATGTCCCAATGCTTTTTCCCGCCCTTGCACCGGGCTGCCTCAAGCATAGCGCCCGCCCGCTTCTTGATCTCGGGGTAGAGGTCGCGCCCGCCATCGGTTACCTCCAGCAACCACGCCTGGTGATTGATCCCCGCGATCTTCCACTGGAGCGCCTTCACGTCGTTTCGCATACCCAGATGGTCCAGGATGCCGGTGGCACAGCTCTGAACCGAATGGCAGAGGCCCACGGTACGGATCGAGGAACCGCGGCACATCGCCGCTGTCAGCATGCACATCGGGTTGGTGTAGTTGAGAAACCACGCATCCGGACACACGGCCTCCATGTCCCGCGCGAAGTCAAGCATCACCGGGATCGTCCGCAGGGCGCGGAAAATCCCGCCGATGCCCAGGGTGTCCGCAATGGTCTGCCTCAGGCCGTATCGCTTCGGGATCTCGAAATCAATCACCGTGGCGGGCTCGTAGCCGCCGACCTGGATGGCGTTGACCACATAATCCGCCCCATTCAGGGCGGCGCGCCGGTTGGCTTTCCCGAGATGCGTCGTGATCGTGGCGCGCCTGCCGTTGATATTGGCGTTCAGCGTGTCCAGGATCAGCTTGGACTCCTTGAGCCTTTCGCCGTCGATATCGTACAGCGCAATGTGCGACTCCTGGAGCGCGGGTGACAGCAACGCGTCGCCCAGGATGTTTTTGACGAAAACCGTGCTGCCCGCCCCCATGAACGTGATTTTAGCCATCGACCGACCCCTCTCCGCATCAATTCCGTTTTGTTGCCGCCTCGCCCATCAACTTGACAACCGTCGGCTCCATAGCCTCGGCCCAGATGCCGTATCCCTTTTCCTGGGGATGCAGGTAATCGGGCATGATATCGGGGGAAAGACTGCCGTCCGCCCCGAGGAACTTGCTGTTGATATCCAGGAAGAAAATGCGCTTGTTGTCCGCCAGCCCCGCAATCAGCTTGTTGGCGGCCTCGTTATTCACCCGCGGCGGGTCGGAGGCATTGGCCGAGCGCGGGAAGATGGCGAGGATCAACACCTTGGTCTCCGGCAGCTTGGCCTGCAGCCTGTCGCAGATCGCCTTTACGCCGTCACAGATGAGCTCCGGCTTTTCATTCCGTTGCCCGGTGTTGTTCGTGCCGATCATCAGGATGGCCAGCTTGGGGGCAATACCGTCGATCTCGCCGTTTTCCAGGCGCCAGAGCACATTCTCCGTCTTGTCTCCGCCGAACCCGAGGTTGAGGGCATGCCGTGGCGCATAGTATTTTTCCCAGACGCCCTTCCCGCTCGATTCGAAGCCGAATGTAATCGAATCCCCGATAAAGACCAGATCCACGTTCCCCTGTTTCGCCAGCGCCACCTTCGCCGCATGCCGTGGCGGCCACCATTTCTTGTTGTTGCGGTCCGTGGGTGTCGTGGAAACGGATCCCGCCGAGGCAGCGACCACGCAGCCCAGGAGAGCAACCACGGAAACGATCCTGACAAAACTGCCGGAAAACTTCATTTTTCATTCCTCCAGGGAGGCCCGGCATCCCGGCCCAGGGAGCACATGCCCCCGAAAGCCCGCCCGCCTCTTTGAATCCGCAAAAGGTAACGACATGAAACCATAAATGCAAGGGATTCGGATTCGGATTCGGAGCGGAATCGGTAACGATTCCGGAATCCCCTGCCGGAATGCTCACGCATTCCGCTCCAACAATATAGCCCGTGAAGGCCCGGAAAAACATTGCCACCGGGGTTGCTTTCCATTAAATTTTTCTGCTTTCATTTATCAACAAATCGACACAAACAACTCATGAATCTAAAACAGCAACGGGAACAGTTCGAACTCACCAAGAAAATTTACGACCGGGCGACGTTGACGTTTCACGGCGTGGATGGCTATGACGTCTACAACTGCTCGATCCCCTTCACCTGGGAGAACAAACGCTACATCTTCGGGCGGGTGGAACGGCGCAGCGAATGGACACGGTCCTGGGTGCGCCTGTTCGAGAACACCGGCAAGGACGACTGGACCCTGGTCCCCAACTCCATGATTTATCAGCTCGAGGATCCGTATGTCTGCTGGATCCACGACACCTTCGTGTTCGGCGGAATCCACGTCCGGTTCAAAGCCGGCAGCTTCGAAACCTACTTCGCGTACTTCTACAAAGGGACGGACCTTCATGACTTGTTCTATTTCACCACCGGCCCGAACGCCATGAAGGACATCCGGCTCGTTGAGCTCGCCGACCGGCGCATCGGCGTGTTCTCGCGCCCCCGCAACGAGGAGATCAAGCGCAAGTTCGGCTGTGAGTCACAGATCGGTTTCGCCGTCATTGACAAGCTTGATGACCTGACCCACACCGTCATTGAGAATGCACCCTATATTCCCGGACTGTTTGCCGATGGCGAGTGGGGCGGAGGCAATCAGGCCTACCTGCTGGACACCGGCAAAATCGGCGTCATCGGCCACAAGTCGTACAACGACACAACGGCCGACGGGGTTGCCATTACGGTCTACCTGAACATGGCGTTTGTTTTCGACCCGGTGAAGCACGAAGTCGTCGACTCGAAGATCATCGGAACACGCCCCTGCTATCCGGACGGACCGGTCAAGCAACCGCATCTGCCAGACTGCGCCTTCACCTCGGGCATCGTCATGCGCCCCGACGGCAAGGCCGACCTCTACAGCGGCATCGGGGACGCCCAGGAAGGGCGCATTACCATTGATGACCCCTTCGCCGGTTTCGGTCGCATCGTCTCAAGACAGTAACCCAACCCGCTTCGGATTCGGATTCGGAGCGGAATCGGTAACGATTCCGGAATCCCCCTTGCCGGAATGCTCACGCATTCCGCTCCAACGATCGGATTCCAATTCGGATTCCCTATTGTTTTTTCGATTTGATTAACGCACTATTCGGCGGCTGCAACACAAAGGGTCGTGACGGAATGACTTCGAGGGAAATACTTTTTCTAATCGTGACGGTGCTGCTGATCAGCGCTGCGGTGGCCTTGATCCCCACAGCGCCGCGCAATGCGGCGCCGGCGGTGACCGCCGTGAAGTGGGATGCCGTCCGCGACGACCCGAACGAGCGGCTGAAAATCTCCTGGGCCAGTTGCGCCCTCTTCCCGTCGGGCAAATCCGACACCTGGATTCAAAGGCACCTGGAGCAGGTCTTCAACGTGGAGTTCGACCCGATCTTCATGGACGTCCCCACCCTCCACAACCGCCAGCCCCTGATGTTCAGCGGCGGCGACATCCCCGACCTCTGCTGGCACGGTGAACCCCTTGCGGTCCAGCGCTGCATTCACCAGGGGTTTGTACTGGAACTCCCCTACGAACTCATCCTCAAGCACGCCCCGACCTACGTGAAGAACCTCAACCGGTACGGCCCGCAGGCCTGGCTCTACAGCCGCTACAAGGGGCGGAACTACGGAATTCCCACCTGGGCGTCCGGCGATGTTTTCCCGCTGGTCGACTTGTGGCGCAAGGACTGGCTGGCCAAGGTCGGCATCACCAAGGTTCCCGACACCCTGGATGAATTTCATACCGCCTTGTGGAAATTCAGGCATGAGGATCCCGATGGCAACGGGGTCAAGGACACCTACGGCACCTGCCCGGAGCCCTGGTGGGGCATGTTTTTCCAGAACATCTTCTCCGCCTTCTCCGTCCTCCCGCAGGATCTGATGATGCGCGACGGCCGGATTGTCTGGGGGGGGATCCAACCCGAGGCCCGGGAGGCCCTTGCCCTCCTGCGCCAGTGGTACGCGGAAGACCTCTTTGACCCGGATTTTGCCGCCGCCTCGGCAAGCAGTCCCACCCTGCGGAAATTCAGCAGCGGGCGGATCGGCTATTATTATGGCTCCGCCTCCTGGCATTCCCTGGACCTGAACAACCCCGGCTCCATCTACACCACCATGAAACAGGTGGATCCCCGGGTCGAACTCGTCCCGGGCCCGGCCCTGATCGGCTTGGACGGGAAGCGCCACGCCCGCGTCTGGGGCGGCCCCGGTCATGTCGTGTGGTTCAGTCGCGATCTCGCCAAACAGCCGGAAAAGGTTATCCGCGTCCTGAAGATCATTGAAGCCTTCGCGGCCAACCCCGATCTGTTTATCGCCTCGCGGCTGGGCAAGCGGGGCGAGCATTGGGAGTGGTCGGCCCAGCGAGGCGTCCACCTTCTGCCCCCCTATGACCAGCCCCCGAACGATAAGCGCAACCTGCTCAGCATTAAAGATCTTGAAAACTGCTGGGGATTTTTCTCCTTCTGCTCCGTGCCCCTTTCCGAAACGGAACCCCTCCTTCCCAAAGGCATGCCGGCATGGCGCAAGACCTACAGCGACCCCGCCTGGGGCATGATGAACGCGCTGGGCAAGTCGGATGTGGTGCCCTCGGCGGCCACCCTGGAGGACCTGCGCGCTTTCCAGATCAAGGTCTACACGCAGATCATACGCGGCGACAAGCCCCTGGCCTATTTCGAGGAATTCGCGAAGGTCTGGCGGGAACGGGGCGGCGACGCCCTGCTGGCCGAGGCAAATCAAAAGCTGGCTGAACGGGAGGCGATCTACCGGACCGTTGGTGTTATCGCCGCCCCCACCCCTCCGGCGACACCATGAAGACCCATTCGACATTCACCTATCGACGACACCGGGAGCTGCTCCTCCTGATCCTGCCGGTCATGGCCATCTTTGTGCTGTTCAACTTCGGCCCGCTGATCGGGCTGGTAATCGCGTTCAAGGATTACATGATGAGTCACGGCATCCTGAACAGCCCCTGGGTGGGGCTGGAAAACTTCCACCGGCTGTTCGCCAGCGAGGATTTTCCGCGCGCCCTGCGCAACACCGTGGTCATCGGCCTGCTGCGCATGACCTTCGGGTTTATCCTGCCCATCGTACTGGCCCTGATGCTGAACGAGGTGAGAATCCACTGGTTCAAGCGCGGCGTCCAGACCCTCACCTACCTGCCCTACTTCTTCTCGTGGGTCATCCTGGGCGGAATCTTCCTGATGCTTCTGGGCAGCGATGGCCCGGTAAACGCCCTGATCCAGAGCACCGGCCACAGCCCGGTGAACTTCCTGAGCAACAACGGCTGGTTCCTGGTCGTACTGGTCGCGACGGGCGTGTGGCAGTCGGCGGGGTATGCGGCCGTGATCTACCTGGCGGCCCTGGCGGGCATTGACCCCGGCCTTTACGAAGCCGCGGCCGTGGACGGCGCGAACCGCTGGCGGCAGACGCTGCACATCACCCTGCCCTGCCTGATCCCCACCATCGTGGTGCTCCTGATCCTGAGCCTGGCCAGCATCCTGAACGCCGGGTTCGACCAGATCTACAACATGTACAACCCCATGGTCTACGATGTGGCCGACATCATTGACACCTATGTGCTGCGCCGGATGCAAACCCTTGACTACGGCCTGGCCACGGCGGCGGGCCTGTTTAAATCGGTCGTGGGCCTGATCCTGGCGGTCGGCGCCAACTGGCTGGCGAAACGGATCAGCCACGGGGAACACGGAATCTGGTAGAGGGCGACGCATGAAACTGACAACAGGAGAAAAAATCTTCGCCGGGGTCAACCTCCTGGTCCTGGCGCTGGCGGGGCTGGTGACGCTGTACCCGTTCCTCTACACCGCCTCCGTCTCCCTGAGCACGGCGGCGGAGGCGAACCGCACCTCGCTGCACCTGTACCCGCGCGAGGTGAGCCTGGCCGCGTACCGGATGGTGCTGGGCAACCCGGACATCATCATGGCCTATGGCAACACGCTGCTGCGGACGGTGCTGGGCACCCTCCTCACCCTGCTGGTGACCTGCATCGCCGCCTACCCGCTCTCGCGGAAGGAACTCCCGCACCGCTCCATGATCATCTTCCTGATCCTCTTCGCCATGATCTTCGACGGCGGCATCGTGCCCCGGTACCTGCTCATCCGGAACCTGGGCCTGATGAACAGCGTCTGGGCCCTGGTCCTGCCGACCATGCTGACCGCGTTCAACATCATCGTGGTCAAGAATTTCTTCCAGCAGATCCCGGAAAGCCTCGGCGAATCCGCACGGGTCGAGGGCGCCAGCGAGGCCACCATCCTGTTCCGCATCTACATCCCGCTATCCCTGCCCGTCCTGGCCACTGTGGGGCTCTGGACCGCCGTGATGCACTGGAACCAGTGGTTTGACGCCATGCTCTTCATCTCGGACAATAGCCGGCAGGTCCTGCAGACCCTGCTGCAGCGCGTGGTGATCGAAAACAGCACGCAGATGATGGAGATCGGCGCGGCCAACGCATCGGACATCACCCAGTTCACCCCCGAGACGGTGAAGGCCGCCACGGTCATCGTGACCATCCTCCCCATCCTGCTCTTCTACCCCTTTGTCCAACGGTACTTCGTGAAGGGCATTCTTCTTGGAGGCGTCAAGGAGTAGAGCCATCACTTCGGAGCGGAATCGGTAACGATTCCGGAATCCCCCTTGCCGGAATGCTCACGCATTCCGCTCCAACGATCGGATTCCAATTCGGAGCGGAATCGGTAACGATTCCGGAATCCCCCTTAGCCGGAATGCTTACGCATTCCGCTCCAACGCAGGAGCGACGTCAACTCCCCGGCGGAAGAAACACATGGACGGTGTTATGGGTGCGAAGCGCCGGGGTGATGAAACGGATAAGTTCGCCGTAGGTCAGGTCCCCCTTGGCATATATCAGCAGCACCGGCAGGTCGGGACTTCGGTTGCCCTGCTTGCGACGCCCGGCGTCGGCGTCCAACTGCTCCCGCAGGGCCTTGGGCGTGGCAACATCAAATGAGGTCACCTTCATCCTGGGTTCCGGATTCCCATCGGTCCATACCGATTCATTCATCACCAGTTTACCCGAGACAAGGCCCTTCTCCCTGACGAGATGAAGCTCCCAGGGCTGTGCGACCCGGGCATCCGCATCGCGCCAGCGCTCATCGGGCACAAAGGCCTTGAAGTACAGCTGCCCCTCCTGCGGCGGCTCGAACCTGAGGCCGGCCCCGGATTCAATCACGCCCAGGATGACACAGGTGCGGCGCACGTCCGACAGCGTAAGGGCTCCATCGAAGCAAACGGACAGATACGGTTCGGAACCCGTCTTCAGCAGTTCGGAAATTGCGGCCAGCGCGCCCTCAAGGGAACTTTCCTTTCCCAGGACATTGCCTTTCATGTCCTTCACGCGGAACGTAAAGGACCGCCCGGTCTCAACCAGCTTGGCGGCGGGATCCGCGGGCCCGGGCTTGCCAGGGCTCAACCCGACATCCATCACCAGGTCCTTCACACGGCGCGACCCGTCCTTCCGTTCAGGCTCCAGGATGAGCGTCACCAGATCGCCCGCGGATAATACGTGGTCGGGGTTAACCACCTGGGCGCCATATACAGCCCCCTTGTCCGCCTGCCAAGGCACGTCCAACACCGTCCCGGGTTCGTTGTAGAGTGAGGCGATGGACTTGGGGTCATAATTGTCGGCAACATACACGACACCCGTCCCCCCCTTCGGATCAGGGGCCCGGATTGACCCCGTGAAGATGAACCCCGACTCCGCCAACGGCTTCTCCGTCTTCTTATCCAGAATCAGGTTCTCGATCCTGAGCGGCGATGTGCCGGCGGGCCGATTCGTGTCGACAAGGCTGATCATGACGCGTTCCCCCTTGGGCCAGAAACGCAACTGTCCGGGATCGTAGGGGGCCCCGGGCTGCATCCCCACAAACACCAGCGCGGCATGAATGTCGCTGGGCTTGGCGTAGGACCAGAAGAGCGCCTCGTACCCGTGCCCGCTCACCTGGTCGATCAGCAGGAATTCGGCGGTGCTGTTTCCCCCCAGCCCTGTGCTTTCCGCGAGAAGTTCAATCTGTTTCGTCGTGCGGTTGGCAACCAGTCCCGGCAGAACCAGCACATCAGGCGACGGGGCGGCCTTGTATCGCGCAAGTTTTGCCTCATACAGCTTTCTGGCGCGATCCGCATTCCGGGGCTGGGGCCCCGTGGATGAGTCCTGGGCCTGCAGCGTCACGCCCACGCCGGCAACGAATAACCACACCAGAACCATCATTCCACCCGCTCTAGTTGTCATAATTCCACCCACTGATATCCACGCCCGCGACCCCACCCGTCCGGATGAGCAACCATCGGCTGGCACAATCATGTTTTATGGCGGGAAAGTCAATCCCAGGGGGGATTCCTGCCATGCAAAAATAGAGCAAGTGAATGTCAGGAGGCCGGAAGACGAGGCATCCGGGCAATGCTACCGTATTGCTTCTTGTATAACACAGCAGTGCAAGCTTTCTTGTCAAAAACAACGAGGAGACCCGAGACCATGAGAAACACCGTTATAACCCTGTGTGTCGTTCTTGCAGGCGCGCTCTGCCTGGCCGGGGAAACCCAGGCGCAAGAGTCAGCCGAATTGGTGAAGAAACTCAACTCGATCATCATCCCGTCCATTGTCCTGGAGCGGGCAAACATCAATGACGTTGCCCCCCAACTCACGCTTGACTCCAGACTTCACGACAAGACCAAGACCGGCGTGGAGATCAAAAACCTGGACCGGACGAGCGAAGCCGAGATCTCCCTGACGCTCACGAACGCCACGCTCCATGACATCCTGATCCAGGTGGCGCAGAAGACCGGCCTTTCGCTGGATCTTTCAGGCCCCGCCGTGATCCTGCGAAAGCAGGAATAATGATCAGGCCAGGCGCCGCAGTGCGGTGGCTGGAATTGAAAGCCCGGTGATTCAATGCGCCCCGTGACACGCCACATTGAAGGCGGATACAGCGTGTCCGGCGGTTTGTGCGCGACAGGCTGGTATGCCGGGGTCCTGGTCATGGACGGGGCCGACCTCAACGCCTTCGAATCCGGAACACCGGAGCGCTTTGAGGAGCGCGTCGAACGCTGCCTCCAATGGCAGAAGGAGGCCGTCGGCCTCCCGCGACGATTGGTCCTGGTCCAGCCATCGGCTGATGGGCTGACTCAGCGGGAACTGGCCTGTGCCGAGCGGATCGACGGCCCGGCCTGCCCGAAGGAGCCGGTCGAGGCGCCTGTACTGGCCTGGACCGAAAGGCACGCCGGCGAATGGCATCTCATGCTGCTCCAGGCAACGACCGTTCACACCGTCTTCCGGCACCGGGGCATTCTGCGCGCCCCCCAAGTGGCGGCAACCGCGGATGGACTCATTCTGGCCTGTGAGCTCGACGATCCGGATGGTCTGGCCAGGGTGATCCTGCTTGATGCAGGCGGCCGTACCGTATTTCAGACGCCCGGCCGGAATCCGCGGCTCGCCGCCACGGAGGGCGGCCTCATGCTCCTGACCGAGCAATGCTCCCGGAATTCAATTTTTCTGGAACTGACGCCCCTCGTGCAGGGCAAGGCGCATGCAACCGTTGAGATCCGCCACGACGACTATGCCTTCAACGCGGATCTTGCCTGGGCCGGTAAAGGCGATGAGGCCTATGTTGCGGCGGAGTGCTGCCCCGCTTTTGGCGAGGGATCCCAGCTCGGGAAACACCGCGAGATCCGGCTCTGGCATTATGCCCATGGATACCTCTCGCCGTTTCCCGGGAAAAACGGCAACGTGATGCCCGTCGAGCGAAGGGCATTCCAATCGATCGGCCCGGAGAACCTGCCTCCGATCATGCCCCGCCTGCTTGTCGAAGAAGGCCGGCCCGTGGTGGTTTTCCGGCAATTCCGCTACTGCGGGTTCAAAACATTCGGGTGGGACGTCTTCTGGTCCCGCTGGACCGGCTCAAAATGGGAAGCGCCCCGGCGGCTGAGTCCCGGCCTGGTCCTGCCCGACACCTCCTGTGCCGTCCTGTCCTTGGGCGCCCGGCACATCGGGCTGTTCCCTGCACTTGAGAATGACGGACAGGCGAGCCGTTGCTACCGCCACCGGGTGGACATCGTTGAGTTCGAAGGCCTGGCCCGGCTGGAGCGGTTCGAGGTTCCGGACGAACGGAAGCGGCCCTATGCCATTCCCTCCGGATACCGGGACATTATCCTGGAGCCCCCCACCCTGCCGTCCCCCTATCCCGGACGGACGCTCCTCTGGGGAGACCTGCATGTCCATACGAACTATTCCAAATGCGTCGGGGCTGTGGACGGAAGTCCGGATGAAAACATCCGGTTCGCGCGGGATGTGCTGGGTTGCCAGGTCTTCACCCTGACCGAGCACAGTCACTCGGACAGCAGCACCGAAATGGCCTGGTGCATGGACCGGCTTGAACTTCTGGCGGGCGACCGCGGGATCGTCCTCTACGGCACCGAGCCGATGATGGCCTCGGGACGACACACGAACTGGTATGCGCATGACCGGGCGATCTTCGAGCGCCTGATCCTGATCCTCGCCAGCCACAAGGGGCACCGCCTTCCAAGTTACCGGCACGTCCTGGAAACACTGCCACCGGACAGCGTCTTCGCGCTCCAGCATTTCCACGGGGAAACCCCCAGCGAGGCCGAAATGCTACAGCACTTCGAGCCCCGCCTCGAGGTCGCGATGGAAGCCATGCAGGGGCGGTGCAACGCGGTCCTGGATCCCCGTGATGGAGCGGTTGCATTTCCCACGCCATTCCTGAACATGGGCTGCAAGGTCGGCATCGTCGGCGGGAGCGATCACTTCCGCTCGGGCGCCAATTGCCTGGGGCTGACCGGCTTCTGGGTGAAGGAACGCTCAGCCGCAGGCGTCTGGGAGGCGCTGCGGAACCGCTACACATTCGGCGTATCCAACACCAAAATCGCGATGGCCGCAACCCTGGACGGCCAGCCTGCCGGCAGTTCAGTGGAGGGGGTGGCCGGCGACGGCGTGCGCATACGGCTCTGCGTCTCCTGCGGCCGAACCATCCGCCGGGCCACGCTGATCCGCGACGGCGAAATCCTCCCCTGGATCCCGGTAAACGCGAACTCGGCTACCGTTGACCTGGTCGACCCCGCCCCGCCGCCGGGCCGGCACTGGTATCTGCCCACGGTTGAAGCCGACTCCGCCTACGGGCCGGCGATGCCCGCCTACGGCCACACCTCCCCCTTCTTCACCCGTATCGGAGCGGAATCGGTAACGATTCCGGAATCCCCAGCAGGAATGCTTACGCATTCCGCTCCAACGAGGCGCCCCTGAAAACACCATCCCTGCTTTTTGCCTTGATTCACAAGGCAAAGTGCGGGAAAAAGGCCGGATGAACAAAGCACCAATTTCACACAAACCCGTTCTTTTTAATGATGTTGAACTTCTGGGCGGATTCTGGGGGCCGCGCCTTGAAAAAAACCGGACCGTCACGATGCCCATTGAGTACGGGCACCTTGAAACGACGGGACGGCTTGCGGCCTGGGAACTGAAGTGGAAACAGGGCGACCCGAACCCCCCTCACATTTTCTGGGACTCGGATGTGGCCAAGTGGATGGAAGCGGCGTCCTACAGCCTGATCGGCCATCCCGACAAGGAGCTGGAGAAGAAGCTCGACCACGTGATTGCGCTGATGGAGAAGGCCCAGCTCCCGGACGGCTACCTCAACACCCATTACATCGCCGTGGAGCCCCAGAACCGCTGGACGAACCTCCGCGACAACCACGAGCTGTACTGCGCCGGACATCTGATGGAAGCCGCCGTGGCCCACTTCCATGCCACCGGCAAGCGTTCCTTCCTCGATGTGATGTGCCGCTATGCCGATCATATCGACCAGACCTTCGGTCCCCGCCCCGGCCAGAAACGCGGTTATTGCGGCCACGAGGAGATCGAACTGGCGCTCGTCAAGCTGAGCGACGCCACAGGCAACAAGCGCTATCTCGACCTTGCCGCGTATTTCATCAACGAACGCGGTCAGACGCCCAACTATTTCGCGGTCGAGGCCGAGGCGCGTGGCGAGGATCCCAACAAGATGCGCCACCAGAGCCGGCAGTATGAGCAGTCGCATCTGCCCGTCCGGGAACAGAAGGAAGTCGTGGGCCATGCCGTGCGCGCCATGTACCTGTACTGCGCCATGGCCGACGTGGCGGCCGCCACCGGCGACAAGACACTCCTGGATGCCTGCAAGCGCCTGTGGAAGAACGTCACCCGCCAGCGCATGCACGTGACGGGCGGCATCGGCCCGACCGCGGCCAACGAGGGCTTTACCACCGACTACGACATGCCCACGGAAACCGCCTACCTCGAGACCTGCGCCGCGATCGGGCTGGTATTCTGGGCACAGCGGATGCTGCAGGCCGAGGTGAACGGCGATTATGCCGACGTCATGGAACGCGCCCTTTACAACGGCGTGCTCAGCGGCGTTTCCACCTCGGGCGACACCTTCTTCTACGGCAACCCCCTGGCGGCCTATCCGGGCATGAACGGGCAGCACTACGCGAGCCCCGATTACCACTACCGGCGCAGCCCCTGGTTCGGATGCGCCTGCTGCCCCACGAACATCGTGCGCCTGCTGGAGTCGCTCGGCAGCTATCTCTATTCGACGGAAAGCAAGTCGCTCTATGTGCACCTGTACGCGAACAACCGGGCCAACATTGACCTGGCTGGACAAAAGGTGGCGGTGACCCAGGAGACCAACTACCCCTGGGACGAGACGGTGCGCATGACCATCGCCCCTGAGAAGCCGGCGACCTTCACGGTGGCGCTGCGCATCCCCGGCTGGTGCCGCAAGCCGGGCCTGAGCGTCAATGGCAAGGCCGTCAGTGTCAAGGCAACCACCCGCAAGGGCTATGCCCGCATTCAGCGCCGCTGGGAACCTGGCGACGTCATCTCCCTGGTGCTGCCCATGCCGGCCGAACGCGTCGTCGCCCGTCCCGAGGCCCGGCAGATCTGCGGCCGCGTGACCCTGATGCGCGGACCGCTGGTCTACTGTCTTGAACAGGTGGACAACGGCCGCGCCCTCAACGACATCCGCCTTCCCCGCAGCGCCGCGTTGCGCTGCGTGAAGGGCCCGAAATCGCTGGGCGGCATTCCGGCCATCCAGGCCACGGGGCTGAAGCGCAAGCCCGAGGGCGGGAGCGACACCCTGTACACCGCACAGGCGCCGAAGCATGTGAAAACAACGATCACCGCAATCCCGTATCACCTCTGGGCCAACCGCCAACCCGGCGAGATGCTTGTGTGGATACAGGAGTAGAGTCCAGAGAGGCCCCCTATGACCGACCTGTCAAAACACCCCTATGCGGAGTTCCAACCCTCGCGTCACTGGGGGGCTCATTGGATCTGGGCTGCCGGCGACGGCCTCGAGAAGAACGCCTACTACTATTTCCGCCGCTGCGTGAACCTGAAGCAGGTTCCGGCGGAGGTCACCCTGTTCATCACCGCCGATACCCGGTATCTGCTGATGATCAACGGACAGCGCGTCGGCCGTGGCGCGCCCCAGTCCAAGCCCTACTATCACTACTACGACGAGCACCGCGTCGAGGCGTATCTCAAGCCGGGGGATAATTGCATCGCGATCATCTGCAACCACCTGGGGACACTTGTCGACACCCGGGGCGGGCTGCTGGCCGAGCTTGTCGACCGCCGGGGGGAAACGCTGGCGGCGACGGACTCGACCTGGCGTGTCGCCCCGGCCAATGCCTGGCAGCGGAACACCTACTGTGAACCGGGAAACAAGATGACTCCGTACCAGGAGTTCTTCGATGCACGCCAGGTCCCCGCAGGCTGGGACGCTCCCGGCTTCGACGACGCCACGTGGGTGCCGGCCACCGTCATCGACACCCCGCCGTCCTACGCCAAATGTCCCTTCTCGCGCCTGGTCCCGCGCGACATCCCGCAGATGGCCGAGACGCCCCTGCGCCCCGTGCGGATTCAGCGGGTCGAGGAAAGCACGGACCTGGCCGCCCGGAAACACATGGACAATGTGGCCATCAGCCTGTCCGTCGTGGGCGGGCCGCTCAAGCACACCCGCGTGGAGAACCCCGAGGCCTTGTGCACGGGAACTGGCGCGACCGTTGTCCAGGGCAGCACCAGTCATGTCGGCCAGACCTACTGCGAGGCACGCTACACCCCGGCCCTCGTGCTCGACTTCGGCCGCATCGTGACCGCCTTCACGGATATCGAGATCGAGGCCGCCGCGGGCACAGCGCTGGAAATCGGCTATGCCGAGCGGCTTGTGGACGGCTATGTCAACCTCGCGCTGGAGTATCCGTTCGCGGACCGGTACACCGCCAAGGATGGACGCCAGAGCTTCCGGTCATTCTCCTGGCGGGCCTTCCGGTACATGAAAATCCGCGTCCGGAACTGCGACAAGCCCCTGCAGATCCACTCCCTCCGGGCCATCGAGACGACCTACCCGTACGAGGAACTCGGCGGGTTTGAATCAAACGACCAGACCCTGAACGACGTCTTCCGCATTTCAAAGGCCACGGTTCGACTCTGTTCCAACGAGTGCCTGATGGACACGCCCTACCGGGAGCAGGCCCAGTGGCTCGGCGACGTCGCCCTCGTCACCCTGCCGGCGATCTACGCCTGCTTCGGCGACACCAGGCTTCCGGAAAAGTTCCTGCGCCAGGCCGCCGGCAACCAGCTCCCGACCGGGCTGCTGTCCAGCATCAGCAACAGCATCAGCCACGGGTGGACCTATGCCATTCCGGACTACTCGCTGTGGTGGGTGATTGCCTTGTGGAAACATTACCTCTATACCGGCGACGCGCACTGGATCAACCGCTACTACCCCACCGCGCAGATCATCACCAACGCCGTCATGCCCCACATGAACGAGCGCGGACTGGTCGAGAACATGCCGCACTGGGTCCTGCTCGATTGGGCACCCCTGGACCGGCGCGGCGAATGCACCGGCTTCAATGCCATTTTCTACGGGGCCCTGGAAGCCCTGCAGAACATGGCCCGCCTCAAGAACGACGCCTATACCCTGGAGTTGACCCGCTCCACCATGCACCGCATGCGGAGCGTCTTTCAGCAGCGGCTTTTCGACCCCGCGCGCGGCTGTTTCGCCGATGCCCGGGTGAACGGGGAATTCTCGACCGTGGTCAGCGAGCATGCCAACTACGCGGCCATCCGCTGGGGCCTGTGCGACGAGGCCACGGCGAAACTCATCATCGACCGGCTGACCGAGCACCCCGCCCTTTCCGGCGTGATCGAGGCCCAGCCGTTCTTCATGCCCATCATGCTCGAGGCACTGGATCAATCCGGCCGGTTCGACCTGGCCCTCGCACTGACGCGGGAACGCTGGGGCCAGCGCATGGTGGCACTGGGCGCGACCTCCACCTATGAAGAGTGGTCGTGCAACGGAAGCTGGCGGTCAGGGGACTTTACCGGCTTTCAACGCACGCAGTCCCATGCCTGGTCGGCCTGTCCGGCATCGTTCCTCGTGGGTGATCTCATCGGCTTGAAGATCCTGGAGCCCGGCTGCCGCAAGGTGGCCCTGGCGCCCCATGTCACTCCTTTCGACTATACCGTTGCCTACCCGACGCCCCGCGGCATAATCCGGGTTCGCTGCACCAGGGGGGAACTGAGCCTTGATGTCCCGGCGACGATTGAAGTGACGGCCTGAAAAAAGAGAGAGGCTCCTGCATGATGACGTCCTGTTTGCGCATGGCGGCTGGTTTGACCCTGTTGGCCGGCCACGCCTTTGCCGGGATTGAAGCGGTGTTCTTCGCCCAGACGCATGTCCAGAAACCGGACAGCCCCTGGTTCAAACTGGTCGGAAACCGGGACGCGCTGATCAAGGTTCACGTGGTGTCGCCCACGCCGGCCAGCGCTCCTCCCGTGACGGCCTGGCTGTCACTACGGGGCGTGGAAACGAATCTCAGCCTGCGCGGGCCGGCGACCCTGCCCCCCACCACCCCGCTCGAACCCGGCGTGGTGGAGCACCGGTTCGACAACTGCTTTACCGCCATGATCCCGAAAGAATGGGTGCAGCGCGGACTTCAAGTCCGGGTATCGGCAGGTGAGGCGCAGGTGGCGTTCACCAACCTGGCCGTTGGCGCCCCGACCGTGGTCACTATGACCATGTTTGACATCCATTACTTTGCCCATGAAGACATCGATTATGCCAAGGGATGGGAGCGTGAACTCGAGGCAAGGTGGCCGGTTTCCAAATTGACCGTCCAGAGGACGCCCCCGGTCACATTCACGGAACTGGTGATCCCGCCCCGCGCAGGGAAACCCGCGGTCCGGTGCGGCTCCCCGCAGGACTACCTCAGGAAAACCGGGATACCCTTTGATGGCGAGCAAATGGCCGCCGGCGGCTGGAAAGGGGCTTTACAGAGAGCCGGCGCACAAGGCCACCTGAGCCTGTTTTATGTCAATATCGGCAACGTCTATGCCGGCGGCCAGGCGGGAGGCTTCGGCGGGGTCGGGAAACTCGGTCGCACGGGGGTCCTGCACCATGAACTCGGCCACGCACTGGGACGGCCCCATTTGATGCACGAG
>Ga0007794_10000250_pt1 | contig 16883 bp, 21 predicted proteins | sample CryBogmetaGMA5M_FD_60365 | JGI IMG/M metagenome (GOLD analysis project Ga0007794, IMG submission 60365) | Freshwater microbial communities from Crystal Bog, Wisconsin, USA - MA5M | ecosystem: Environmental > Aquatic > Freshwater > Lake | place: Crystal Bog, Wisconsin, USA | collected 2009-07-06
GCACACATGAGCAAAGAAACGAACGCACCGAGCGAACACAAACGGAACACGCCGACATTGACAGCACAGGTCAATTGGCCTACACCGAACGCAAGCGATTACAGGGACAGAGGGAATATGAGCAATCCATGCGTGCAAAAGCGTATGGACGTAGGAAAACAACTTGGCTTATCGATGGTTGTTCATCCGACTTCTGGAAAGTTGAACCCCGAGTGGGTAGAGTGGCTGATGGGGTGGCCGCTAGGGTGGACAGACTTAAAGCCATTGGAAATGGACAAGTCCCATTGTGTGCAGCAACTGCATGGCGAATCCTCTCAGCAGGAGCCTAAATAATGGACACAGAAACAATAGCCAAGGCCTTGGGTAACGCCAAGCAGGTCAACGGGCAGTGGGTGTGCTCATGCCCCGTACCTGGCCACGGCAGCGGCAATGGGGACAAAAACCCTAGCCTGTCGATCACGGAATCAGAAGGCAAGATGCTGTTTCACTGTCACGCTGGGTGCGACCAACGGGAAGTGTTTGATGCGGTCAGGGAAAGGAACCTATTGCAGTCAACGCCCAAGCGTGAGGAGATTAGCTTTACTCAGCACCAAGCGCCGGTTTTGGAAAAGGAATGGGTGTATCGCTCGGAAGACGGCACGGAACTGTTTACCAAGCGCAGGTACAAGACTAATGACGCAAAGGGTAAGACGTACTCCATCCACAGAGTAAACTCAGAAGGAAAGCGCATTGCAGGGCTAAAGGACACCAGAATTGTCCCGCTGAATCTGCCAGAAATCATTGAAGCAAAGCAATCAGGTCGAGCCATCTACCTAGTGGAAGGCGAAAAGGCAGCGGACGCGCTAATAAGTATTGGCGCCATTGCAACCACGTCGCACACTGGCGCAGGCAGTTGGCCGACGGAGATTACGCAATATTTTGCCGACGCAAATGTCGTAGTTGTGCCTGACAATGATGAGCCAGGTAGAGTGTATGCGAAACGCGCAATTGCTAATTTGCTGCCGGTAGTCAAGTCAATACGCTATCTTGATTTAGGGCTAATGATGGAGGGAGATGACGCCTATGAATGGGTGTATCACGCAAAAGGTACGCGCAAGGAGCTGGCAGAGATGGCTAGGCAAGCGCCTGTAATAACAGAGCAAGCCGAGCCAGCGCAGCAATCAGAGCCATCAGAATCCTTTAACCCGACTCCGCAACTGCTCAACATCGAGGCATGGGACACCATCAAGGATGAGCCGGTAAATTGGATCATTGAGAACGTATTACCCGATAAGGGTTTCGCAGCGCTCTACGGGCCACCAGGTAGCTATAAGTCATTTATAGCCCTAGACATAGCCGAAGCTATAGCTACAGGACGCCAGTGGATGGGTAACCAGGTTACGAACGCTGGCGCCGTTCTCTACATAGCGGGTGAAGGTCACGGCGGTATTGGGGCAAGGATCAAGGCTTGCAAGATCAACCACCAGACGCAGGACGGCGCCGAAATCTACGTCATACGCTACCAGTTGAACCTGAGATCGAGCGCCGACGACTTCAATTTGCTGATGCAGTCCATAGACAACTTAATAGAGCGCACGGGCATAGAGCTGCGCCTGGTGCAGATAGATACCCTAGCCAGAGCCTTCGGCGGCGGCAACGAGAACGACAGCCAGGACATGGGCGCCTTTATCCATAACGCTGGCAGATTGCAGCGAAAACTGGACTGCGCCTTAATGGTTTTGCACCACTCAGGCAAGGACGCCACAAAAGGATTGAGGGGTCACAGCAGCCTCTTAGGAGCCGTGGATACGCAGATTGAGCTGACAAAGTTGGAGCAAACCGAGCGCAAGGATGGCGTCGCTGGTACAGGAATCATCACCATCAGTAAGCAAAAGGATGGCCAAGACAACCTTAAATTCGGCTTTGAGATGGTCCAAATCAACATAAATCAGGACATAGAAAGCGGACTCGGGCTGGACGATAACGTCTCATTAGCGGTCAAAGAGAACCAGGAAATGATTGACGAGCAGTACAAGACGCCACCAAAACCACCATCCAGATCGGGCGCCGGAGGGGTGCAAAAGGTGGCACTGGACGCACTTCACAAGGCAATTGGTGAGCATGGCGAGATGCGGTTAATTGACGGAAAGCGCAATAAATCGATTCACGTGGAACAGTGGCGGGATGCGTTTGAGGCAGCACAGACAGACAAAAAAGGAATCACAAAGCGGTTCAACAGGTGCGTGCAGAGCCTCCAGAACGCTAAAAAGGTAGAGGTTTTCGATCCATTTGTGTGGGTTATTTGGAGCGATGATGGTCAAAAAGATAGGGATTTCTAAGTCTTTTTAAGGTGCTTGGACAAATGGGACAAATGGGACAAATGGGGGACAAATGGGATTACATACTAAATCCCATATGTATCGGCATAAATTGGCTGGAAAACGGGACAAATGGGCGCGTAAGTCTTAATACGCGCCCCATTTGTCCCGATCAGTCAATGCCCAAACTTTTGCCCAAGTGGGCAGTTTCTAGTTTTTCTTGATGGAGCAATAAGTGGCAACAAATAAACTTAAATCTTTGGCGATTACAGCGCCGACCATGCCAGCATATCCAGCAGACAAGTTTGACGTGTTCAAAAACGCGGTCATGGTCGAACTGGCGAATCGAAAGAATACCCATGATGCGTTGTGGGGTATTGACAGACTGGTCTGGTTGGTCGACAGCGGGTTGCGCGAAAAGGTGTGGCTGCAAATGGAGAGGGTTTGGCAGGCACAAGAAGAACGCAACGACCAGAAGCTGGACAAGGCGGTTAAGGGTATGTGCAAGGCTTACGATGCGATGGAACGGTGGGCGGTAGCCAACAACGTGTCAGAACCGCCCAATCTGCGACATATTGAGCACCAGCAGAAAGATGGTGCTGTTTTCGTTATCGTGCCAGATGAGGCCTCTAAACGGCTTTACCTTCAACAGTGGCCTGGGACAACGGACAGGGAAGTCTGGACGGCAGCAGAGATTGCGATAATCGTGGCACGCCAAGCAAATGGCAAAATTAGCGAGATCAAGCGACAATGGCCAGATAGCAAACTGGTAAAGGTCGGTGGACCTAGCGGTTTTGATGATATGGTCAACGACTTGGATATGACGACACCAAGCAAAATGCCAAAGCTGTTTGACACTAAAGCGTTTGTGCGGTGATGGGAAAATGGTAAGGTTATGCGCTTTTTGCATACATTTCGTTAAATTACGCGCACGCGCATGGGGTAATGATGAAGACTTTGGCTGAAAAGACTACTAAAAACGGTGCAATCATGGGCCGGCCAGCGAAATGGCCTCCAGAGCATCCAGTTTGGCGTGAGATCGTTGCCCAGGTATCGGGAGGCAAAAGCGTGTCTACTGTGCTTGCGCAGGACAATATGCCAAACTGGACCAGCTTCCAAGCCATGCTGGCGCAGGACGACAAGCTGCGCGAAGCCTACGACAAGGCCGTACAAGACCGCGCAGACAAGTTAGCTGACGAGATACTGCAACTATCAGACGAGGTGATGCCGGAGCATTTAGAGGGCGCTATGGCGTCTGCCTGGGTGCAGCAGAAGCGGATGCAAGTGGATGCGCGTAAGTGGATAGCGTCTAAGCTCAAGCCGCGCACTTACGGGGACCGCATCGATATGACAGTGAGGGACGAGCGCATCAGCGTTATTGACGCGCTTGAGGCTGCCAAGGCACGAGTGTTGACGCTGGACAACGTGACCGATGTGGTTGCGCGTCCTGTGGATAAACCCGTCTGATTCTGTTCTACTTTATACGACGGGCGTTATGTTAAGTTGTTTGGCCTGTGCAATACCTGTTAATAACCCTACTTGCCGGCTTTATCCTTTGATCCCTCCGCGCCCGACCCCGCCCCGGGTAGGGCCGGCGGCGGAAGGTCACGGAAACGGTGCGTCCACGAACAATTTTTATTTTTTTTAAACCTTTAACCAAAAAGCCACTATGCAACTGCCCATTTACCGAGGTGAAGAAGAACAGAGGCTGATGACCGAGTTATGGTCACCGGCCATTGCGGACGATGTTGAAGCGTTTGTGATGTATGCTTTCCCGTGGGGCGTAAAGAACACGCCGTTAGCCAAATTCACTGGCCCGCGCAAGTGGCAGCGGGAGGTGCTGCGGGATGTGACTGAGCACATTAAGGCGCAGCAGGGCAAGGTTAACTTTGACACTATCCGAGAGGCAGTATCCAGCGGGCGAGGCATTGGCAAGTCAGCACTTGTCAGTTGGCTGGTTCTTTGGATGCTGACCACAAGGATTGGCGGCTCTGTGGTGGTAAGCGCAAACTCAGAGAATCAGTTAAGGTCGGTGACCTGGGCAGAGCTTACTAAGTGGTCAGCGATGTTGATTAACTCGCATTGGTGGGAGATAAGTGCCACCAAACTGGTGCCTGCTAAGTGGTTGACGGACATTGTTGAAAAGGACTTGAAAAAGGGCACTCGGTACTGGGCCTGCGAGGGCAAGCTGTGGTCGGAGGAGAATCCGGATAGTTATGCTGGCGTGCATAACCAGGACGGCATGATGCTGATCTTTGATGAGAGCAGCGGTATACCGGATGCGATCTGGGATGTGGGCGCCGGATTCTTTACCGAGAACACGCCAGACAGGTACTGGTTTGCGTTCTCCAATCCACGGCGCAACAGCGGGTATTTCTTTGAGTGTTTTAACGCTAAGAGGGCGTTTTGGAAATCAAGGACGGTTGACGCTAGGACGGTGGAGGACACGGACAAGGCGGTATACGAGCAGATTATTGCTGAGTATGGGGAAAATTCCAGCCAGGCTAAGATTGAGGTGTATGGGGAGTTTCCGTCGGCTGGTGAAGACCAGTTTATTGGGCCGACGTTGGTCGATGATGCAATGAAGCGGCCCAAGTACAAGGATATGACAGCTCCCATTATTGTGGGGGTTGATCCAGCTCGAGGGGGCGCCGACGCGACTGTAATTGTGGTTAGGCAGGGGCGCGACTTGGTGGCTATTAAACGTTACCAAGGCGAAGATACTATGACCATAGTGGGCCGAGTTATTGAGGCTATTGAGGAATATAAACCGACTTTGACCGTGATTGACGAGGGCGGTTTGGGGTACGGGATACTTGACCGGCTGACCGAGCAGCGGTATAAGGTGCGCGGTATTAACTTTGGAAATAAAGCCAAGCACCCAATGGCATTTGGCAATAAACGCGCTGAAATGTGGAATGATATGAGGAACTGGTTAAAATCTGCTAGTATTCCGTCCGACAGGCAGTTAAGGGCAGATTTAACTGGTCCTGCCAAGAAGCCAGATTCTTCGGGTACTATTTTCCTAGAGGGGAAAAAAGAGATGAGAGCAAGAGGGTTAGCATCACCAGACGCCGCTGACGCGCTGTGCGTGACGTTTGCATTTCCTGTTGCTCATCGCGAGTATACTGAGCCTGCCCGCAGAGTTAATTCTCAGGGCAGCGGCGTTAATACATCATGGATGGGCGCATGAAAAAAGTATCTTTATCTGTTGGTCGCGGCGAGAAGCTACCCACATCTCAAGGCGCTGGCTTGACGGCCAAGGGGCGGGAAAAGTACAATGCCGCAACTGGTTCTAATCTTAAGCCTCCAGCCCCAAATCCCAAGACCAAAGCAGATCAAGGCCGCAAAGATTCATTTTGTGCAAGAATGGGCGCAGTAGCGGCCAACGCCAAAGATGGCGAACGCGCTAAAGCTGCTCTTAAACGATGGAAGTGTTGATATGGCTACCAAACCTGGACTGTACGCAAATATTCATGCAAAACAGGCACGCATTGCAGCGGGTAGCAAAGAAAAAATGCGCCCTGTAGGCGCAAAAGGCGCTCCAACTGCCAAGGATTTTAAAGATTCTGCCAAAACTGCGAAGAAGAAATAATGCCACTTGTAAAATCATCTTCACCCAAAGCCTTTCGTGAAAACGTAAAGGCTGAAGTTAAAGCTGGCAAGCCGGTCAAACAGGCCGTGGCAATTGCTTACGCAGTCAAGCGCAGCGCACCAGCCCCAAAAGGTAAAAAATAATGGCTGATTACACCGGCATGGTGGCAGTAGGTAATGTTGCCAACGGTGGCGGCAAAAAAGACGACAGTTCCAGCGTATTGGCAACAGCCCGCAGCCGCTTGGACATGGCGATTTCGGCGCTGTCTGAGTCCCGCGAGGACGAGATAGACGACTTGAAGTTCTACGCTGGGTCACCTGACAACCACTGGCAGTGGCCTGCTGATGTGCTGGCGACTCGCGGTGCGGTGCAGGGGCAGACCATTAACGCCCGCCCATGTCTTACGATTAACAAGCTGCCGCAGCACGTACGGCAAGTCACCAATGACCAACGCCAAAACCGCCCAACAGGCAAAGTTATTCCAGCCGATGACAAAGCCGACATTGACGTCGCCGAAGTATTTAACGGCATGGTCAGGCATATTGAATACATCTCGGACGCAGATGTCGCTTACGACACCGCCTGCGAAAATCAAGTCTCTTACGGAGAAGGCTACATCCGAATCTTGACCGAGTATTGCGACGACAATACCTTTGACCAAGACATCAAGATTGGCCGGGTTCGCAATTCATTTTCGGTGTACATGGACCCGACCATTCAAGACCCGTGCGGCGCGGACGCTAAGTATTGTTTTGTGACCGAGGACGTTAGCAAAGACGATTACCAGCGGATGTATCCAGACTCAGCGCCTATTACCACCTTGCAAACGCTGGGTGTGGGCGATCAAAACCTGTCGCAGTGGCTTAATGAAGACACGATCCGCATTGCGGACTACTATTACGTTGATTACGACAAAGGTACACTCAATTTGTACCCTGGCAACGCCACGGCCTTTGATGGAACGCCCGAAGACAAGCAATTGCGGGCCATTTACGGCAAACCCAAGAAATCTAGGCAGTCTGACCGACCACGTATCAAGTATTGCAAGATAAACGGCTACGAAATCTTGGAAGAACGCGAGTGGGCGGGCAAATACATCCCGATTGTCCGCATTGTGGGCAACGAATTTGAGGTTGACGGTCGCTTGTACGTGTCTGGCTTGGTGCGAAACGCCAAGGATGCCCAGCGGATGTACAACTATTGGGCATCCCAAGAGGCAGAGATGCTGGCCTTGGCTCCCAAAGCGCCATTTATCGGCTACGGCGGGCAGTTTGAAGGTTATGAAAACCAGTGGAAGACTGCAAACACGACCAATTGGCCGTATTTGGAAGTCAATCCAGACGTTACAGACGGCGCAGGTGCTACCCTGCCACTACCCCAGCGGGCGCAGCCGCCAATGGCCTCCAGCGGGCTATTACAGGCCAAAGCAGGCGCTGCTGAAGACATCAAAGCAGCCACCGGCCAATACAACGCATCTTTGGGCATGACTTCCAACGAGCGCAGCGGCAAAGCCATCATGGCACGCCAGCGCGAAGGTGATGTTGGGACTTACCATTATGGCGATAACTTAGCCCGTGGCGTGCGGTATTTGACCCGCCAACTGGTCGATCTGATCCCCAAAATCTACGACACACAACGCATTGCCCGCATCATTGGTGAGGACGGCGAGACCAGCATGGTCAAGATTGACCCAATGCAAACCGAGCCGGTCAAGAAAATCATAGATCAGCAGGGTATTGTGATCGACAAAATTTACAACCCTGGCGTGGGCAAGTACGACGTGGTGGCTACCACCGGCCCAGGCTACGCGACCAAGCGGCAAGAGGCGTTGGAAGCAATGGGCCAGCTACTGCAAGGCAATCCCCAGCTATGGCAAGTGGCCGGTGATTTGTTTGTCAAGAACATGGATTGGCCTGGTGCCCAAGAGATGGCAAAGCGCTTTGCCAAAACTATTGACCCCAAACTCATGCAAGACGGCGACAAACCGCCCGAGTTGCAGGCCGCAGAGCAGCAGATTCAAGCGATGGGCCAAGAAATGGAGCAAATGCACCAAATGATTATCAATGCTGGCAAGTCGATTGAGGCGCAGGATATGCACCGCAAAGACTTTGAGGCAACGGTCAAAGCGTACCAAGCCGAGACCCAGCGGATTTCCGCTGTGCAAGCATCCATGTCACCAGAGCAGATTCAAGACATTGTGCTGGGCACTGTGCATGGCATGATTACTTCTGGCGACTTGGTTACCGAAATGCCTGGGCGTGATATGGATACCGGCCCTGAAACGCCGCAAGAGAACATGATGGAGCAACCACAATGATGTACAAAGCCGCCGATTTTGTTGGGATGCTATTTTTGGCCCGTGATGTGGCCCATAGCGTCCACTTGAACACTCGCAGCTACTCCAAACACGTTGCGTTGAATATATTTTACGAGCGCATTATTGGCGCTGCGGACGACTTTGCTGAAGCCTACCAAGGCCGTCATGGCTTAATGGGGCCAATTACGTTGCATTCGGCTACCAAGACGGCCAACATCATCGACTTTTTGCAAAACCAGTTGGATGAGATTGAAAAGTGCCGTTATGACGTAGTGGACAAAACCGATATGTCGCTGCAACAATTGATTGACAATATCATTGAAATTTATCTACGTACACTTTATAAACTCCGCTTCTTAGCATGACGCTATCCATCAACCACAGCACAGCAGCGGATGGCAGCTTTAGCGCCACGGGCGCTGCGGCGTGGGATGCCAATCATTCATTTTCTGGTCTTTTGGATGTTGCTAACGGCGGCACAGGCACAGCAACTCCGGCCCTTGTGGCGGGCACCAACGTAACTATTACAGGTACTTGGCCCAATCAGACGGTTAATTCGTCTGGCACGGTTACTTCGGTGGCTGCAACTGTCCCAGCGTTTTTATCTATTGCTGGATCGCCCATAACCAGTTCGGGCACTTTAGCAATTACTTACTCTGGCACGGCGCTTCCAGTTGCCAACGGCGGTACAGGCCAAACCACAGCCAGTGCGGCTTTTAATGCTTTATCGCCGGTCACCAGCACAGGCGACTTAATTATTGGCAACGGCACAAACAGCGCAACCCGTTTAGCTATTGGCGCAAATGGGTATGTTTTAACTTCTGACGGCACTACGGCGTCTTGGGTAGCGGCAGGCAGCGGGTCAGGTACGGTAACATCAATTGTTGCGGGAACAGGGCTAACTGGCGGGACAATAACTACTACCGGCACGATTGCATTAGCTACTACTGCCGTAACTGCTGGAAGTTATACAAGCACAAATCTTACGGTTGACGCTTATGGACGTATCACAGCCGCATCTAATGGCAGCGGTGGCGGCATTACAACTGGCAAAAGTATTGCAATGGCAATGATTTTTGGATATTAATTATGGCAAACCCAAACATAGTCAACGTAACTTCCATTTACGGCAGTACTAACTATTTGATCCCGAGTACTACATCTGCTACTACTTGGACTGCACTTACACCTGCTGCTGGAACGGTTAACAAAATTGATAATATTGTGGCCTCGAATGTCACAGCAAGTACCGCCACGGTAACAGTATCAATCAATAGCGCAGCGGCTGGTGGCGGAACGGCGTATCGTTTAATCTATCAAGTACCTGTGCCGGTAAATGCTTCAATCGTCATCGTTGACAAAAGCACAGCGTTTTATTTAGGTGAAGCGCAATCTATTGTGGTGACTGTTGGAACTGCAAGTGCAATTGAACTAACGTCATCGTTTGAAGCGATTACCTAATGTCCACGCAATACAAAGGCTCTGTTCTTTCTTCAACGGAACAAGCTACATCAACTTCTAGCGCCGCTGGAATTTGGAGCACCAGCGATGTATTGCAAGCACGGCAAGCGGCAGCATGGCCTAATATAACCATTCCAATTGAATTTTTGTTGGTTGCTGGTGGTGGGCCGGGGGGCTGGAATTACTGCGGTGGTGGCGGTGCGGGAGGTGTGGTTACATCTACATCTTTAAGTGTCCCAATTTCTACAAATTACACCGTAACAATTGGAGCAGGCGGCACTGCTCCCGGAAGCGGAGGCGTACCCGGCACTGGAAACAACTCAGTATTCACAGCGTCAAGTTCTAGCCCAGCATTGGGCGGCGGCGGCGGCGATGTGGACAGCCAAGTAAACAAACCGGGCGGTGCTGGCGGCTCTGGCGGTGGTGCGGGGTATCTAGCTGGGTCTATCGCTGGTGTTGGTACTGCCGGTCAAGGTAGGAACGGCGGCGCTGGAGATTCAAATAGCAACTTTGGTGGTGGCGGCGGTGGATATGGCGGTGTCGGCGTAGGCGGAACAAGCTCTACAGGCGTTGGCGGTATCGGTATATTAAGCACAATCACTACAAACTTTGCTGGAACTGCTAATACAAGCACCAGCACAAGCATAAACATTACTGCCGTTTCTGCTGGTGTTATAGGCATTGGAACGCAGATAACAGGATCGGGTGTTCCCGCAGGAACCGTAGTCATTGCGCTTGGCACAGGTACTGGAGGAACGGGTACTTACACATTAAACAAGGCAACTACCACAACTTTGACTGGAACTGCAATTACAAGCACTGGCGTTTACTACGCTGGCGGTGCCGGTGGTTGGACACGCAGCACAAGTACAACCCTTGGCGGTTTAGGTGGCGGCGGCGGCGGTGTTACAGGTTCTGGCGGCGGTAATGGCGGCGTTAACCAAGGCGGCGGTGGTGGTGGCGTTGGTTCAGCGGCATCTGGCGGGTCTGGAGGCTCTGGCATATTAATCATCGCCTACCCTAATTCATACGGTGATCTTGTTTCTGTGTCCGCAGGATTAACTTGCAATGGCAGCGCAGGAAATACCACGCCAAATACAACGTACCGCACAGGTTATAAAGTGTACAGATTTACTGCTGGCACTGGCACTATATCTTGGTGAACAACAATGTCTATCAGATATAAAGGCTCCATCATGTCGTCCACGGCGCAAACGCCGACGACTTCTAGCGCCAAAGGCGTTTGGAAAATAGTTACTGTTTTGCAAGCATTAAAAGCTGGGACATGGCCTTTGCCAGCTTTTTTAGTAGATTATTTAGTAGTTGCCGGCGGTGGTGGTGGTGGATGGTCTGCTGCTGCTTCTGGCTCTGGAGGTGGTGGCGGCGCAGGTGGTTTACTAACTGGAACTGATCTTTTATTAAATCGAAGCACTACATACACTATTACAGTAGGCCCATTTGGGGCTGGTTCAACTTCAGCAGCAGTTGGAGGTGCTGGAAGCCCATCTAGTATTGCTGGCACAGGCTTAACCACAATATCCGCAACTGGCGGTGGCGGCGGTGGGTACACAAGTGCTTCACTTATGGTGGCTGGAGCAACTGGAGGCTCTGGTGGAGGTGGCCCCGGCAATAACATTTCAGGCTCTGCATTAGGTGGAGCAGGTACTTCAGGACAAGGAAACACTGGTGGTAACGGTTTTACTGGTTCAACATCACCATTTGCCTATGGAGGTGGTGGAGGCGGTGGAGCCGGTGCTGTAGGCTCAAATGGAACTGCGTCTGTTGGTGGAAACGGAGGTGCTGGAACGCTTAGTGCATATACCGTTTCTTTTGTTGGCACAGCAAGCACCGCATCAACAACAACATTGACAATTACGGCTGTAACCGCTGGCGTTATTGGTATTGGCACGCAAGTAACAGGTTCAAATATTCCAGCCGGTGCTTATATCACTGCTTTAGGTACTGGCACAGGCGGCAATGGCACTTACACAATGAGCGCCGCTGCAACTACAACGACAACCGGAGTAGCGATAACAAGTTCTGGCGTGTACTATGCTGGTGGTGGCGGCGGCGGTGTCTATACCGGTACAGCTAATGGCGGCGCAGGCGGTGCAGGAGGCGGGGGTAGAGGGTCATCTTCACTAACCCCAACTGCTGGCGCTACTAATAGTGGTAGCGGTGGTGGTGGCGGTAGTGGTAATGCAGCAGGTGGCACAAGTGGCGCTAATGGCGGTTCTGGTGTTGTAATTATTCGCTGCCCTATTGCTTATACGGCTTCAGCTACGACAGGCTCACCTACAGTAACTACAAACGCAACCTATCGTTTCTACAAATTTACTGCTTCTGGGACAATTACATTCTAATCATGGCACATTTTGCAGAACTTGACGATAACAATGTAGTCCTACAAGTGATTGTGGGAGTAGATGAACCGCTTGATGGTGAAGCCATTTATCATGAGACAACAGGAACCGTTTGGAAAAAGACCAGCTACAACACTAGGGCAGGTGAACACCTACTGGGCGGTACACCTTTCCGTAAAAACTACGCTGGGATTGGGTACACCTACGACCCAGATAGGGATGCGTTTATCCCGCCGCGGCCATTTCCTAGCTGGACAATAAACGAGCAGACCTGCCAATGGGATTCGCCCGTGCCCATGCCTACAGATGAAAAACGGTATGCTTGGGATGAACAAACTTGCCAATGGGTGGAGTAAAATTACATGAACCAGTTTTACGGCGGCAGTTTTTTTAGCGGCGGGTTTTTCTCAACTATCCCCGCTTATGTAACACAACTCTATGTTGAGTTAAGATCATTTACTGAAAGAAGGAGATTCTAATGGCGCTCAATCTTAAAGCTATCACTTCTGTCCTGGGCTACCAGCAGATCACCAGCTTGTCCGCAGCTACGGCTTTGACCGTACCCCAGAAAAACGTTGGTGGCCTTTCGGGATCGCCCCGTATTGCCATTATTACGCCTGAGACTCAAGCAGTTCGCTGGCGAGATGACGGCGTGGCCCCCACCGCTTCGGTTGGAATGCCCCTTGCTGCTGGTGTCACTTTGCAATACGATGGCGACTTGACTCAAATCAAGTTCATTGAGCAAACGGCCAGTGCAAAGCTGAACATTACTTACTATTCTTAAGAGGTCATCATGCAAATCTCTAATGACACTGCGGCGTTAAATTACGTTGACTATTTCACCAAACAGTTGCCTATTGACCTTGCCACTATGGCTGCATTGCGTGATGAACTGGCTACTCGCCAGGGCGCTTTGTCTGCGGCTGAAAACGCAGTAGCTGACCGAGCCAAAGCGGCAGAGGAACTTGCCGCTGCCAGAGCAACAGCAGCGGACACGCAAACTGCGGCCCAACAAGCATTGGACGAAGCCAAAAGTTCTTTAGCTGCGGCCAAGGCCAAAGAAAAAGAAATAGCCGCGCGCGAAAAAGAAGTCAATGCTGACTTGACTTCCCGCCAAGCTGACGTTGCCAAGCGTGAAACATCGGCGGATGATAAAGCCGCCGCCTTGGCGTCACAACAAGCAGCGCTTGATGCCCGCAGCGCGTCCTTGGAAGCGCAAGAAGCTGCACTGCAAACTCGCGTTAAAGCCTTCCAAGATAAAGTTGCCTCAATTAGCGCTTAAGGATATAAATCATGGCCGTCAATCTTTCAATGCTGGCGGGGGCTGGCGCACAGTTTTTTGACAATAACGGTGTCATTCTTTCTGGCGGTCTTGTTTACACTTACGCAGCAGGTACTACAACGCCACAAGCTGCCTATACAACAAGTTCTGGCAGCACCGCGCACACAAACCCTATTGTGTTGGACTCAGCAGGCCGTGTTCCATCTGGCGGGGAAATTTGGTTAACTGACTCTGTTGCATATAAATTTGTTTTAAAGACATATGCGGCGGTTACGATTGGTACTTATGACAATGTGCCTGGCAATGCATCAGGTATTTACGCCACATTTGCCGCTTCTTCTGGTTCATCTTTAGTTGGGTATACACAAGGTAGCGGCGGCGCCGTACCAACTACGGTGCAAGCTAAGTTGCGGGAGAGTGTGAGTGTTAATGATTTTGGCGCGGTGGGGAATGGGGTGGCTGACGATACAGTGGCAATCCAAGCTGCCATAATCGCCGCATCCCAAGTACGCTTTATTGCTGGGTACACTTACAATTTAACCGGAGACATTTTGATTCCGGCAAATCGTAAGCTAGTGGTCGAAAAGAGCGCAACGGTTATCAATACTGGGGGGCGTTTTACTGCCTACAATGTTGACAATGTGGAGTGGCAGATTGATGGTTGGGTGAAGTCGGTTTCTATGGCAACTGCTCCTGACAAGATAGGATGGTGGCCTTTTGAGCGCGGGTTTATAGAGTGGGGCGGTAATACACCAGCCACTCCAAAATCCGGGTTCTGGGTTCATGGAACGGGCAAGGTTTCCGGCGACTGGACAGGTACACCTAACGTATCAGACATAACGAATCAGATAAACCGCAAGGGGATTGCGTGCTGGAATCCGTTAAACGTACTTGTTGAAGGAATAGAAGTCTTTGGGTTCAATGGCGAGGCAATATATGCGCTAATGATTAACGCTGCGTCAAAGAATGTCGTGTTCCAGAATAACTATGTCCATGACACTAGGTTCAATGCGCTGAATTTCAACACAACAGCGTGCGGAGATGGATGCTATATCCGTAATAACACCGCGAAAACCGCATATCAGTTGGAAACTTCAGGAGGGTTTTGCACGGGAAATACTATCTCTGACATGGTTAGTTGCGGAATTTTCACGGGGGCTGGGGCAGGTGTCGCCCCACTTGTCATTTCGGATAATACTATTGCCAGGTCTGGGCAGCATTCGATTGGTGCGACATTCGCATCGAATGCAGCAGTTTCACAGGTGTTCATTGAAAGAAATATAAGTATTGACCCGCAACAATACGGTATTTTTACAGACTATTGCAGTCAGGTTTTCATACACGGAAATAACTTGTATGGAACGGGCCAAGGCCCATCGGGTTGCTACGATATTGGAGTCAACAACGCAACAAGCGGGGTTGTCTCAGAAAACACATTTATATCGCACGGCTCATCTGCTCAAGATACTTGCGTCGTTGCCTCTAACTGCAGCTACGTTTCGGTTGATCCTGTTACCAACGTATATCGACGCACTACTGGTATTCCAGGTATGGCCACGGGTAATGGAGTGCAAACGATTGCCTCCGCTGCTGCGCTAAAACTCCCGACATTAGGCAGCATATTTTTTGTATCCGGAACTACAAACGTAACAAGCATTATTGCCGAAGTAAATAACTCCAACCACATCGGGCGCGAGATTACCCTGATCTTTCAAAGTGTGCTGACGTTTACTGATGGATCAAACCTAAAGCTGGCAGGTAACTTCGCAACCGCAGGAACTTACACCATAAAACTAGTTTGTGATGGCACAGATTGGTATGAAGTCTGCCGTTCGGTGAACTGATGAACCCCCTATTCTGCTCCTTAATCGACAAGCGCAAAGGAAGAGGCGGCATCATAACCGCCACCGGCCTAATCCTCTGGTACATGAACCGCTGCGGCTTCCAAGGCTGGACGTCGTTTTGGGGCAGCATCTATCTTGCCCTCGGCTACGAACTTGTTTACATCAATGGCGTGTATCAAAACAAAAACACTTGTTCTGTTAGCGGAACATCGGTTGTATTTTCAACCGCACCGCCTCTGACTTCTTTGATTGAAGTAATGTACAACTAATGGCTAACACAAAGATTTCCGCACTTACAGCGGCAACCACGCCGGTTGCTGGTACGGAAGTCTTGCCTATTGTTCAAAGCAGCGCAACAAAGCAACTTTCAATTGCTAATCTAACTGCGGGGCGTTCGGTAAGCGCAGCGGACTATGTTATGTCTACGGGCAACCTAGTCCCAAGCACCGCCGCCAAAGGCGTCAATTTCAACGCTAACACCCCCGCAGCGGGGATGTCAAGCCAATTGCTTAATTGGTATGAAGAAGGTGTTTGGACACCTACGCAGGGAACAGGTGTAACAGTTGTAGGTGCGTTTACTTCAAACGGAAGTTATACAAGAATTGGTCGATCTGTAACTGTAAGGGGTAATGTTGCTGGCGCAACATCTATTGCTTGTACTGCTGCAGGACAACTTTGTGCGGGGTTACCATTTGCGTCAGCTTTAGATATGGCAGGTTCATATTTTAATGGGTCATTATCTGCGGGAGGCGCTATAGACGCCGCTGGATCGGTTGTTTATGCTGCGGGGGCAATTGCAGCAACAACAGGTATTTATTTTTCAGTAACCTATTTTGTATAGGAAAAAATATGTTTAAAAAACAAACCGTTGTTGACCGCATTGAAGTGCTGGCAGATCAGACTGTTGCCGTGCGGTATGTGGTGACTGTCACCGAAGATGGTAAGCCATTTGCCGAACAAGTTAAGGGTAATTACTTTAAGCCAGGTGATGACTACAGCGCCGAAGAAGAAAAAGTACAGATTATTTGTGCCGCCGTACACACTGAAGAAGTTATTGCTGCTTACCAAGCGGCCCAAATTCCAGCATAATGCTGAAAACACGTACTGGTGCGTTCACCAGGGATTCTATGGAATCGAAAAATGTCAGAAGAAAACCTAGCGGTAGTAGACCCCGCGCCGGAACAGATTGCAACGGCTGCACCTGAACCTGAAGTTAAAGCGCCGGAAGCAGAAGCACCCAAGACATTCTCGCAAGAGGAACTTGATGCAGCTATTGGAAAACGCCTTGCAAGAGAGCAACGAAAATGGGAACGGGAACAAGCACAGAGGACTGCGGAAACGCAAACCTTGAGGGCTCCGGCAGCACAGTCTGTCGATCAGTTTGAAACGCCAGAGGCTTACGCCGATGCGTTGGCTTACCAAAAAGCCGAACAATTGATCGCACAGCGCGAAGCGGCCAAGCAGCACTCGCAAGTTCTTGAAAGTTATCACGATCTGGAAGAGGAAGCCCGCGCTAAGTACGATGACTTTGAACAAGTTGCGTACAACCCCAAGCTGCCTATTACTGATGTGATGGCCGATACGATTCGGTCTTCGGATGTTGGGCCTGAGTTAGCTTACTACCTCGGAACTAACCCCAAAGATGCAGAGCGTATATCTCGCCTAGCCCCGCTTGCACAGGCAAAGGAAATTGGGAAGATTGAGGCCAAATTGGCGTCTGATCC
>Ga0007794_10000254_pt1 | contig 16687 bp, 14 predicted proteins | sample CryBogmetaGMA5M_FD_60365 | JGI IMG/M metagenome (GOLD analysis project Ga0007794, IMG submission 60365) | Freshwater microbial communities from Crystal Bog, Wisconsin, USA - MA5M | ecosystem: Environmental > Aquatic > Freshwater > Lake | place: Crystal Bog, Wisconsin, USA | collected 2009-07-06
AGGTGAATACGTCCTCCGGTTCCAGGTTGTTTTTGACCAGAAACATGGCCATGTCGCCGACGACCTTGGAAGAAGGCGTAACCTTGACGATATCGCCGAACATCATGTTGACCTTGTGGTACATTTCCTTGCAGTCATCCCAGCGTTCGATAAGCCCCAGACCGGCGACCTGCGGTTTATAGTTGGAATACTGGCCGCCCGGAATTTCGTGGTGATACACCTCGGCGGTTCCGCTCTTGAGACCTGACTCGAACGGGGAATAGTAGTCGCGCACCGTTTCCCAGTAGTTGGCCAGTTTCTGCAATCCACCGGCGTTGACCAGCGGATCGCGCTCACTCCCTTCCAGCGCCGCAACCAGCGCATTCAGGTTCGGCTGGGCGGTCAAGCCGGAAAGTGACGACAGTGCGGCATCGACGATATCCACCCCGGCTTCGCTCGCCTTGAGCAGCATGGCGCTGCCGTTGGAGGAGGTATCGTGGGTATGCAGATGAATCGGAATACCGATGTTTTCCTTGAGCGCCTTGACCAGTTTGTAGGCTGCCAGCGGTTTCAGCAGGCCGGCCATGTCCTTGATCGCCAGGATGTGCGCCCCCATTTTTTCCAGCTCTTTCGCCATGGATACGTAATATTCCAGCGGGTATTTGTCCCGTTTGGGGTCGGTAATGTCGCCGGTGTAGCAGATGGCCGCTTCACAGATTTTTCCCGATTTCCGAACCGCGTCCATGGCTACGCCCATACCGGTTGTCCAGTTGAGCGAATCGAAGATACGGAAGATATCAACGCCGGAATCGGCAGCTTCTTCAACAAATTTCTGCACCACATTATCAGGATAGTTGGTGTACCCCACCGCATTTGAGCCGCGCAGGAGCATCTGGAACAGGATGTTCGGAATCTGCTCCGACAGCTTATGCAGCCGCTGCCAGGGATCTTCCTTCAGAAAGCGCATGGAAACGTCAAAGGTTGCCCCGCCCCAGCACTCCAGTGAAAACAGGTCGGCACCAAGGTAGGAGGTCGGTTCGGCGATCTTGAGCAGGTCATAGCTGCGCACACGGGTTGCCAGGTTGGACTGGTGGGCATCGCGCATGGTCGTGTCGGTAATCAGCAGTTTTTTCTGCTCCAGAATCCACTTGGAAAGGCCCTCGGCCCCCAACTGCATGAACAGGTCCTTGCTGCCGGACGGACGGGGCAATTTGGTATCGACATGGGGAACACGCGCTTCGATCAGTTCCGCCGACTTGAGCGGTTTTTCAACTCCGGGTGAACCGTTAACGATAACTTCACCAAGGAAGTTCAGCACTTTACTGGCACGGTCCTGTTTTTCACGGAAGCGGAGCAGTTCCGGATGTTTTTCAATGAAGGAGGTATCGCACTGCCCCCGGAGAAACACCGGATGAGTAACGACGTTTTCCAGAAACCCGATATTGGTTTTCACGCCACGGACACGGAACTCCTGCAGGGCACGATTCATGATATTGGCAGCGTCGGAGAAAGAAAGTCCCCAGGAACTGACCTTCACCAGCAGAGAATCATAGTGGGGGGTGATCTTGGCTCCGTTGAAGGCATTGCCGGCGTCCAGGCGGATACCGCAGCCGGCAGCCGAACGGTAGGTGGCCAGCGTGCCAAAGTCAGGGGCAAAATTGTTCGTGGGATCTTCCGTGGTAATGCGGCACTGAATGGCGTAGCCCCGCATATCGATTGCACTTTGGGAAGGGATATTGATTTCCGGATCGGAAAGTTTGTGACCGCAGGCGACCAGAATCTGGTTCTGCACAAGGTTGCGGCCGGTGATCATTTCCGTCACGGTATGCTCGACCTGAATACGGGGGTTCATCTCGATAAAGTAGTGTTTTCCCTCGCCGTCCACCAGAAACTCGATAGTACCGGCGTTGCGGTACTTGACATGGCCGGCGATTTTGAGCGCCGCCGTGCAGAGCTCTTCCCGCTGGGACTGGGTAAGGGAAAGGGACGGCGCAAATTCCACCACTTTCTGGTGGCGCCGCTGAACGGAACAGTCCCGGTCGAAGAAATGTACCAGGTTGCCGTAGTTATCCCCCAGCACCTGGACTTCAATATGTTTCGGATGCACCAGGTAGCGCTCCAGGAACACCTCTGCGTTACCGAACGATGCCTTTGCCTCGCTGCTTGCCGCGACGAGTCCCTCAAGCAGTTCTTTCCGGTTGGTGGCCACACGCATACCGCGACCGCCGCCGCCTGCTGATGCCTTGATGATAATCGGGTAACCATGCTCCTTGGCGAAGATCAGGGCATCTTCCTCTTTTTCGATGGGGTTTTCGGTTCCGGGAACAACGTTGACACCGGCAGCAACTGCCGCCTTCCGGCCGGCGACCTTATCCCCCAGTGAACGCATCATCTCGGCGGTGGGGCCGATGAAGGTTATGCCGTTGACCCGGCACTCTTCGGCAAACTCGGCATTTTCAGCCAGAAAGCCGTAGCCGGGGTGTATGGCGTCTACATCCGCCTTGAGTGCCAGGGCGATGATTTCGTCGATACCGAGGTACGCATCAATCGGCGATTTCCCCTTGCCGATCAGGTACGCTTCGTCAGCTTTGTAGCGATGCAGGGAGAGTTTATCCTCCTCGGAATACAGGGCCACCGTGCCGATACCCAATTCTGTACAGGCACGAAAAATACGAATCGCAATCTCACCCCGGTTAGCCGCCATTACTTTACGAAATCGATACTTCTCCATGTCAGGCACTCTCCTTACTAAAAGTTATTTAGCAAAACTAAAAATATTCAGTTATTTTAAACAGTTACGGATGGTTTCGCCGGCACTAAAACAGATTGGCTTCACTTTGTCAATCAGTATGTGAGAAATTGTTTTCAGTGGTTTTGTACCGGGAGTAGTTTCGTACCCGAACCGGCTGTACTTCACTCTGGACAGGATTTTCACCTTGCCGCAACGTGCTGATATGTGATAGGTAATCTGTCGATTCAACAGACAACTGGAGGCGTACCATGGAAATTTCAATTATTCCGTTACCTGCCGAGAAGATGAAGGCAAAAATTTCTGATCAGTCGCAGCTTGGCTTTGGTAAATACTTCACCGACCGGATGCTGCTGGTAGAGTGGAAGGCCGGACAGGGATGGTGTGATGCGCGCATTGAACCGTATGCCCCGTTTGTCCTCGACCCGGCCAGCCTTGTCTTTCACTATGCCCAGGAAATTTTCGAAGGGCTCAAAGCCTACAAATGGGCCGATGGCCGGGTTGCCCTGTTCCGTCCCGAGATGAATGCCCGCCGTTTCAACCAGTCCGGCGACCGGATCTGTCTCCCTCCCGTACCGGAGGAGCTTTTCCTGAAGGGGATCGAGCAGTTGGTCTCTCTGGAACGGGACTGGATACCGACCGCAGACGGCACATCTCTCTATATCCGCCCGACCCTGATTGCGGTTGAGCCGGTACTGGGAGTCAAACCCTCCGACCACTACTATTTCTTTGTCATTCTCTCACCCGTTGGTGCGTACTACGCCGCCGGGTTCAATCCGGTAAATATTCTGGTTGAGGATCATTATGTCCGGGCTGTGCCGGGGGGAACCGGTGAAGCCAAGACCGGCGGCAATTATGCCAGTTCACTGAAAGCCGGACTTGAAGCCAAGAAGAAAGGCTATGACCAGGTGCTCTGGCTTGATGGGCGGGAACGCCGCTACATTGAGGAAGTCGGCGCCATGAATATGTTTTTTGCCTATGGCACGCACATTGTTACCCCACCGCTGACCGGTTCCATCCTCTCCGGCGTCACCCGCGATTCCGTGTTGAAGCTGGCTCCCACACTCGGCTGCACGGTGGAGGAACGGCAGATCGACGTAAATGATCTCATGGCCGACATTCGCTCCGGTAAAGTCACCGAAGCGTTCGGCAGCGGTACCGCAGCGGTCATTACCCCGGTCGGGAAGCTCTGTTACAAGGATGAAAGTCTGCAGCTATCCGGCGGTAAGGTCGGCGAGATCACCCAGCGTTTGTATGACACCCTGACCGGCATCCAGACAGGGAAATTGAAGGATGAGTTCGGTTGGGTCAGATTTGTCGAATAAATGAATCGTCGCCGGGGCAGGTACCATCCTGCCCCGGACTTTCAGGACTGAGCCATGAACAAAAAAAAATCCGCCGTAAAACAGACCCCGAACAAGCTCTGCACCTCCTGCCGCCGCACCTGCAAACAGGCGGCGAATGCGGTCGTCGCCAAGTGCCCCCGTTATTACCCCTTCTGCCGCACCCAGTCCAAACGCGAGTTCACATGGAAACAGATGGAGCTGGGGTTATAGACACGTCTCCGGCCATGCCGACGATTGACGTACAGCTCTGCAGCGGCTGCGGCCGGTGCGTGGCCGCCTGCCCTCTCCACCTCATAACGCTCGAAGTCTCCGGTTTCCGCAAAAATGCCGTCATAAAATCTCCGGAAAAATGTACGCTCTGCCGCCAGTGCGCTGACGCCTGCCCCGTGGCAGCAATTATACTCAATATGACCGGCGAAAGAGAAGGCAACACGACGGCATAACGTAATAGTCGCAATGTACCCTTTACAGACAATAAACGAGCACCCCGGATATTTCCTTCAGCATCCCGATCATACTGCCACCGGCACACACTTCATCACCCCGCTTTTCCCCTTGCCTTCCGCAAAGCTACTGTGATATAAAGCCCCGCTATTCAATTCACACGCCTCGGTAGATCCGGTGGTGTCCCTATTATGAGATGACGGGGATTCGGCGGGGCGGAGGAAAAACCAAAGGAGAAACGTATGTCAAGTATCAGCATGAAAGAACTGTTGGAAGCTGGCGTCCACTTCGGTCACCAGACAAAACGCTGGAACCCCAAAATGAAACCCTACATTTTCGGGGCACGTAACGGCATCTACATCATCGACCTGCAGAAAACCGTCCGCTACTTCAAAACCGCTTACAGCTTTGTCAAGGAATCCGCTCAGGACGGCTGTACTGTTCTGTTTGTCGGGACAAAAAAACAGGCTCAGGACTCCGTAGCAGAAGAGGCCGCACGCTGCGGTATGCATTACGTCAACCAGCGCTGGCTTGGCGGCATGCTGACCAACTTCTCCACCGTAAAGCAGAGCATCGATCGTCTCAAAAAAATCGACGCCATGTTTGAAGACGGTACTATTGAAGCCTACACCAAAAAGGAAGCGCTGCAGTTCACCCGCGACCGCGAAAAACTGCAGAAGACTCTGGGCGGCATCAAAACCATGAACAAGCTCCCGGGCGTCATGTTCGTTATCGATCCAAAAAACGAAGAAATTGCCGTTCAGGAAGCCAACAAACTCGGTATTCCGGTTGTTGCTGTTGTCGATACCAACTGCGACCCTGACCCGATAGATTACGTTATTCCGGGTAATGATGATGCTATCCGCGCCATCCGTCTCCTTTCCGCAAAAATGGCTGATGCCGTTCTTGAAGGAATTCAGGCCCGCAAAACCGCTCTCCAGACAGATGCTGAAGGAACTGAAGAATATGCTCCTGAAGAAGTGGCTGAAGTGGTTGCAGAAGCAGCAGGCGAATAAAACACACTAACAGACAATTCCTGCTGCGACAGGATGGGAGGATAGCAATGGCTGTAACAGCTGCACAGATATCTGAACTGAGAAAATCAACCGGTGCCGGAATGCTTGACTGCAAAAAGGCGCTTGAGCAGACTGACGGCAATTTTGACCAGGCAGTAGACTTCCTGCGTACCAAAGGCCTTGCGGCCGCTTCCAAAAAAGCGGGTCGTGCGGCTACTGAAGGTATGGTTGCTGCGGCGGTATCCACCGACGGCGGCAAGGGCATTTTGCTTGAGATCAACAGTGAAACCGATTTCGTTGCCAAAAACGATACATTCCAGAACTTCGTAAAAGACATCGCCAACCATATCCTGCAGGCCAACCCCGCGTCGGTCGAGGAACTGTTTGCCCAGCCGTACTGCGGCGACAGCAGCAAAACCATCCAGACTTTGCTGAATGAGGCGATTGCCATCATCGGCGAAAATATGCAGATCCGCCGTTTCAGCAGCTATGTTGTACCGGGTGCCGGCGCAACCGGTTCCTATATCCACGCCGGTGGCAAAATCGGTGTTCTGGTTGAGGCGACTTGCGATAACGCTGCAGCTGCAAAAGATCCGCTCTTTGCCGCATTCGTCAGGGATGTGGCCATGCACGTCGCTGCCGCTTCCCCGCTGTATGTTCAGCGGAGTGAAGTTGATACGGACGTACTTGAGCGCGAGAAGGACATCTACCGCGCCAAAGCCCGTGAGACCGGAAAGCCTGAAAACATCATTGAGAAAATCATTGATGGCCAGGTAAACAAATTCTACGGCGATATCTGCCTGATCGAGCAGCACTTTGTCAAAGACACCGACAAAACGATCCAGCAGTTGGCCGCAGAAACCGGTAAAGCACTCGGCGCAGCCATCACCATCACCCGTTTCACCAAGTATGCACTTGGCGAGGGACTGGAAAAGAAGGAATGCGACTTTGCCGCCGAGGTGGCGGCAGCAGCCGGCCTCTAACCCATTCAGCGAAGCCGGCCCGAAAAGGCCGGCTTTTTTTTCATCTCCATTTTGTAAACCACATATAATGTATTGCTCTAAAGGTCCAACACCAACACCATCGGGAGGCACGACATGAGCAGAACATCCTACACCCGGGTACTTTTGAAGCTTTCGGGAGAATCGCTGGCCGGTGATCAGGGGTATGGCATTGACCCGCAGACGCTGCGCACTATTGCCAGTGAGATCAAGGACGTTGTCGACAACGGAGTGCAGCTGGCGCTGGTTATCGGCGGCGGCAACATCTTCCGTGGTCTGGCGGCATCCTCCAAAGGGATGGAACGCTCCAGCGCTGACTACATGGGGATGCTGGCCACGGTCATCAACTCTCTGGCCATGCAGGATGCCCTTGAAAAACAAGGGGTTTCGACCCGTGTTCAGACCGCCATTGCCATGCAGGAAGTGGCTGAACCGTATATCCGCCGCCGTGCCATGCGTCACCTGGAAAAAGGGCGGGTGGTTATTTTCGGCGCCGGAACCGGTAACCCCTACTTCACCACCGATACCGCCGCCAGCCTGCGGGCCATGGAAATTAACGCTCAGGTTATCCTCAAGGGGACCAAGGTTGACGGTATCTACACCGCCGATCCCAAGAAAGATCCCGATGCGGTCAAAATTTCGAAGCTTTCCTACATTGACGTTCTGAAAAAAGGGTTGCAGGTTATGGATGCCACTGCTATATCGCTCTGCATGGATAACAACCTCCCCATCATTGTTTTTGACCTGACAACAACGGGTAACATCAGGAAAGTAATCTTCGGAGAAGAGATCGGCACCATCGTACAAGGAGAAGGAGAATAGCCATGCCAAAAAACGTGCTTGATGACATGAAGATCCATATGGATAAAACTCTGGGAGTTCTGAAAAACGAATTCCAGAAAATTCGTACCGGACGGGCCACCACCGGCATTCTGGACAACATAACCGTAGATTATTACGGCAGCACCGCCCCCCTGTCCCAGGTGGCTACCCTTGCGATCCCCGAAGCACGTACCATTACCATCACCCCCTGGGAATCGAAGACCATTCCGATCATTGAAAAAGCGATCATGAATGCCAACATCGGCCTGACCCCTTCAAATGACGGCAAGGCGATCCGCCTGAATCTCCCCCCCCTGACCGAAGAGCGCCGTAAGGAGATCGTCAAAGGGCTGAAAAAGAAGGCAGAAGAAGATAAGATCGCCATCAGAAACATCCGTCGTGACGCCATCGACAAATTGAAGAAACTCGAGAAAGACAAGGCCATTACGGAAGATGAACTGAAAAAATATGAAAAGGATGTTCAGGACGTCACTAAAAGTTTTGAACTGAAAATGGATGAAACCGTAGCCCATAAAGAAAAAGAGGTTCTTGAAGTCTGATGATACCGCTTGATCCGAACAGGCTTCCGGCCCACCTGGCAATTATCATGGACGGCAACGGCCGCTGGGCCCAGGAGCGCATGCTCAAGCGCATCATCGGGCATCAGCGCGGCGCCGAAACCGTTAAAATGATCGTTGAACAAGCCTCTCTCCTCGGCATCAAATACCTGACCCTGTTTGCCTTCTCCTCTGAAAACTGGTCCCGTCCGCAGTTGGAAGTCCGGGCTCTGATGACCCTGCTGAAAAAGTATATCCAGCGGGAAACCGCGCACATGATGCGCAAGAATATCCGCTACAATGTCATCGGCAATCGCAGCGACCTGCCGGACGATATTAACGAAACCCTGGAAGACGCCATGCGCAAGACCGCCGCAAACACCGGTATGGTCCTGACACTGGCCCTTTCCTACGGTGCCCGGCAGGAATTAACCCGTGCCGCAGCACGGCTGGCAGCAGAAGCGGTTGCCGGCAGGCTGTCGCCGGAGGACATTACCACCGAATTGTTTGAAAGCTATCTGGATACCGGCGGCCTGCCCGATCCGGACTTCCTGATCCGTACCAGCGGCGAGATGCGTATCAGCAACTTCCTCCTCTGGCAACTTGCCTACACCGAGCTGTATTTCACCGACACCAACTGGCCTGACTTCACCATAAACGAGCTTAACAAGGCGCTGGCCGACTACCAGTCACGGGAGCGGCGTTTCGGCAAAACCAGCGACCAGCTAACTCAAAGGGGCGACCTATCAAACGACTGATCTCCGCGATCATTCTGCTGCCGATTGTCATTCTGATCATCCTGAAGGGGGGAATACTCCCCTTTGTCTGTCTGATGGCCCTGATTTCAGTCATCGGCACCTCTGAATTCTACCGCATGGCCCTGCCGGAGCGGAAGCTGGAACTCTGGCTGGCCGCCTTTGCCGGCACGGCACTGATTTTTGTGCCGCTACTGCGCAACGACGCCCTCATTGTCCCGACCATCGGCCTTCTTTTTGTCGGTTTTTCACTGTTGTTCCTGTTCCGGCTCCGCTCAATCGACAGCGCCGCCCGGGAAGCCGCGTTTGCTCTTCTGGCATTTATCTACATCCCGTTCCTCCTGATGCACCTCGTCCTGCTCCGCCTGACCCCCTACGGTGTTCAGTGGCTGTTTGTCACCATGCTCATCGTCATGACCAACGACTCTGCCGCCTATTACACCGGCTGTGCCTTCGGCAAACACCGCCTCTACCCGCTGGTCAGCCCTAAAAAAAGTATTGAAGGGGCTATTGGCGGCCTGTTCGGCAGCCTTGCGGGTACCCTGCTGGCAAAGTTCACCTTTTTTCCCCAGTTGAATTTTACGGATGCCGTGGCAACCGCTCTCGTCGTCGGCGTGGTCGGCCAGGCCGGTGACCTGTTTGAATCGCTGCTGAAGCGCAGCTTCGGCGTCAAGGATTCAGGCACCATCATTCCGGGGCACGGCGGTGTGCTTGATCGCCTGGACAGTATCCTGTTTGCCGCTCCGATCACCTATTACTACGTTCTCTTTTTCTTCAGAGGCTGACCTATGAAAAATATCACCATACTCGGTTCCACCGGCTCTATCGGCGTCAGTACGCTTGACATTATCAGTGCTCACCCGGACCGGTTCCGCATCACCGCCTTGACCGCAGGGAAGAATCTTGCGCTGTTCGCCCGGCAGATCAAACAATTTGCACCGCGAATTGCGGTTGTCGCTTCAGTTGAAGATGTTCCGCGCCTGAAGGAGATGTGCAGCGGGCTGAATGTTTCGATTCTTGGCGGGGTGGAAGGGCTGATCGCCGCCGCAACCGCTGACGAGACAGAGATTGTGGTTGCCGCAATTGTCGGTGCTGCCGGTCTGGTGCCGACGGCCGCCGCTATCCGGGCCGGCAAGGACATCGCTCTGGCAAACAAGGAGATTTTGGTTACTGCCGGACACCTGTTCATGGATCTGGTCGCAGAATTCGGCGTCAGGCTTTTTCCGGTGGATAGCGAGCATAGCGCCATCTTTCAATCCATCGAGGGGCATCGGAATGAAGATATCCAGAAGATAATTCTGACGGCATCGGGCGGCCCGTTCCTCAACAGGCCGGCGGCAGAACTGTCACAGGTAACCGTAGCTGACGCCCTGAACCACCCCAACTGGAGCATGGGTAAAAAGATCACCATCGACTCGGCCACCATGATGAACAAGGGGCTGGAGGTCATCGAAGCGCGCTGGCTGTTCAACACCCCGGTGGAAAAAATTCAGGTCAATATTCACCCCCAGAGCATTATTCACTCCATGGTGGAATATATTGACGGCTGCGTCATCGCTCAGCTCGGCACACCAGACATGAAGGCACCCATAGCCTACGCACTGGCTTACCCGGAGCGGATCACCACCGGCATCAAACCGCTTGATCTCACCGCATTTTCCGGACTGACGTTTTTCAACCCTGACCACGACAAATTTCCCTGCCTGCAGCTCGCTTATCGCGCCATCACCTCCGGAGAAAGTATGCCGGCGGTCATGAATGCTGCCAATGAAATCGCCGTGGAAGAGTTTCTGGCAGGACACCTCCGCTTCACCCAGATTGCCGAAACCATCGAACGCACCATGGATGCTCACTCTGCACATACTTTGTGCTCTATTGAAGAAGTACTAAAGGCTGACCAGTGGGGCCGGGAGACCGCCCGCGAAATCTGCCGGGGATTCGGGAACTGATATGACTGTTGTGTATGCAATTATAGTGTTGGGAATTTTGATCTTCGTGCACGAATTGGGGCACTTTCTGCTGGCCAAGATGATGGGAGTCAGCGTCGAAAAGTTTTCCCTTGGCTTCGGCCCCAAACTGTTCGGCAAAACCATCGGTGAGACCGAATATCTGCTTTCCGCCTTTCCGCTTGGCGGCTACGTAAAGATGTTCGGCGAGGGCGGTTTCATCGAGGGGGGTGAATCACACCATCCTGAGACAGAAACAGCCGACGCAACTGAAACGGTCGCACCTGTGCCGCACGTACTTTCTGCCGAGGACAAGGCCCGCTCCTTCGCCCATAAACCGGTACTGGCACGGATTGCTATTGTCATAGCCGGACCGATGTTCAACCTGATCTTCGCCTGGCTCATTTTTATCGTCATCTGCATGATGGGTGTACCGACCGTAACGACAAAAATCGGTGACGCCCTTACAGACAAACCTGCAGCGCGTGCCGGTATGTTGAAGGGTGACGTTATTACCGCCATCAACAACAAGCCGATCAACCGCTGGGATCAGATCGCCTCAGGTGTTACCGCCAGTAAAGGGCAGCCGCTCACCCTGACGGTTATGCGCGACTCGCAGACCATTCCCTTTACCATCACCCCTGAACCCCGTGTTTCCAAGAACCTGTTCGGTGAAAAGGTCAACGGTTATGCCATCGGCGTCGCTTCGGCGGGTGAAGTGGTGACCGAGCGTTTCGGTCCCATTCAGGCGATTGCAAAGGGAACCGATCAGACCTGGAAAGTTATTGACCTTACCTTTACCTCGCTGATTAAAATGGCGCAGCGCATCGTGCCCATGGACAGCGTCGGCGGTCCGATCATGATCGCCAAGATGGCCGGTGAGCAGGCCTCCGCAGGTGGCGCCAGCTTCCTGGCTTTTATGGCGCTGCTCTCCATCAATCTTGGTGTGCTCAACCTGCTGCCGGTACCGGTACTTGATGGCGGACACCTGCTGTTCTATTTTATCGAGCTGATCTTCCGTCGGCCGGTGCCGCAGAAAGTTCGCGAATATGCCCAGCAGATCGGCATGGTGCTCCTGCTCGGCCTGATGCTGCTGGCCTTCTACAACGACATCATCCGCTATTTCGTCAATCGCCAGGGGTAATTCGATCCCGGCAACACTCCTGCTATCCCTGACTCTGGAGGGGGCTCCTCATGACCGCACACGCAGAACAGAACACCATAAAGCCCAATGACACCCGGTATCTTTTTGTCCTTCCGTTTTCCACAGATCCGATCCTTGCCCGGCGTTTCCTGGCCCGGGACAGCGAAATAGTCGGCAATATCCGCTTCGGCAAAATCCTCGAAACCCTCGATAAAGTGGCAGAAAATACGGCACTGGCCTATGTGCACCGTTTTTATCCCGATGCGCGGGTAGTTACGGCCGCCGTTGACAGCATCGTCCTGAGGAATCCGGCGGATACCCGGCACGATCTGGTTTTTTCCGCACAGATCAACCACGTGGGCAAATCGTCTATGGAAGTCGGCATCCGTATTGAGTGCCTGGGAGCCGGTTCCAGTCATCTGGCGAGCTGTTACTTCACCATGGTGGCCCGTTCGACCGACTGCGGTGAAGCAAAAAGCCTCACCCTCCCCCCCCTGCAGTATCAGGAGGAGATCGACAGGAGGCGCTACCAGAAAGCGGAACTGCGGCGGCAGGCATATCGGGACGGGCTGGCCAAGGCGGAGGAAATGCCGTCGCTGGACGAATACCTGTTTCTCAAGAAATTGCACAAAGACCAGGAAAAAACCGGTTTTGACGGCGTGCGCGCCGGGGAGCTGGTGCTTGAATCCACCTGCCGGGCCTATCCTGAGCAGGAAAATGTGCCAACCACAATTTTCGGCGGTTATCTGATCAGAAAAGCGTATGAACTCGCCGCGCTGGCAGCGGAGATGGTGGCACCGGACAGAGCGGTACCCTGCCAGGTAAACCGCATCAACTTCAACCAGCCGGTGCTGCTGGGTGACCAGCTGAAATTCATTGCCAGAGTCGTCTACACCGGGAAAACCACCATCGCTGTGCAGACCGATATTGAACGTTTCAGCCGTTCTGACAGCAATAAATCCCTTTCCAACTCCTGTCTGTTCACGTTCCGCAACGTCGGCAGCGACATGGCTCCCCGGCCGGTACCGTTCATCTATCCGGTAACCTATGCTGAAGATGCGCGTCTGCTGAATGCCTACCGCCAACGGGTAGACTGAACCTGAAACCACCTGAGCAGACCCGGAGCACGCGACTCATGAACATCCTCGCCATAGACACCTCCACCTCCCTGGCAAGTATTGCGGTAGCCATAAACGGGCAGATTGCCGCCGAATCACTGATCAACACCGACCGCACCCTTTCCGCCCGGCTTGTTCCGGAGATCGAACGCCTGCTGGCGACGGCATCTCTGACCTTTGCCGATATCGACCTTTTTGCCTCATCCGTCGGCCCCGGTTCCTTCACCGGTATTCGTGGCGGCGTTGCCACAATTCAGGGGCTGGCGCTGGCCATGGGCAAACCATGTGCCGGTTTTTCTTCGCTGGCCATGCTGGCCATGAACTATGCCTCCTCAACGAATCTGATCTGCCCCCTGCTTGATGCCCGAAAAAGCGAAGTGTATGCGGCGCTGTATGACTGTTCGTCCCCCCTCCCCTCACCTCGTATGGTCGATTCCGTTCTGCCGCCGGCACTGTTTCTCGACCGGTTGGCCGCACTGACCGGAGAGCCGGTGGTTTTCCTCGGGGACGGCGCTCTGCGCTACCATGATCAGATCGCCGAACGGCTGGGAGATCAGGCGATCTTCGCGCCACCTTCTCATCAAGACCCCCATGCCGCCAACGGAGCACTACTGGCGCTGCACGCCGCCCGGAACGGTGGCCTGCTGGAACCGTCGCAATTGCTGCCGGTCTACCTGCGGGCACCGGATGCCGTGAAAATGAAGGGGTTCGACAGCCCCGCACCCTGAGCCGGATACCCCATGAATAGCGCCACCGGATCGCTGACAACCTTTCTCTCCGCCCGTGCGGCAGCAACGCTGGCCTACCAGATGGCGAGCGTCGCCATCGGCTGGCAGATGTACGACCTGACCGGCAGCCCGTTCGCCCTCGGTCTGGTCGGCCTGGTGCAGTTTGTTCCCTCCCTGGTTCTGGCCCTGTATGTCGGCCACGCCGCCGACCGCTACAATCGGCGCACCATCGTCGCACTTGCCCAGGGTGTTGAAGGGGTCGCACTGCTTTCACTCGCTATCTTGCCACTCCTGCACCGTATCGACAGAAACTCCATCCTTCTCATAGTTTTCCTGCTCGGCATCGCCCGCGCCTTCGAGTACACAACCTTCCAAACCCTGCTCCCGGCACTGGTTCCGCAGGAGAATCTGCCCGCAGCAATCGCCAGAAACGCCTCCGTACGCCAGGCCGCTGTAATTGTCGGGCCGGTACTGGGCGGCTTTCTCTACATGGCAGGCCCGGGGGTGGTATATGCCGTGGGTGGCTGCCTCTTTTTCCTGTCGGCAGGGCTCATAGCCCGGCTCCGTATGCAGCAGAGGGTTTTGACGGCACGGGAACCGGCCACTCTCTCATCGTTATGTGCCGGGATCGCCTATATCCGCCGCCAGCCTGTTCTGCTGGGCGCAATCTCACTGGATCTGTTTGCCGTTCTCCTTGGCGGCGCCACCGCGCTGCTGCCGATCTTTGCCCGGGATATCCTCATGGTCGGCCCCTGGGGGCTCGGTATTCTGAGGGCGGCACCTGCAGTCGGCGCACTGACGGCATCACTGTATCTGACCCGCAATCCACTGCAGCGGCGGGTCGGCAAAATCATGTTCGCCGCAGTCGCCGGTTTTGGTGCGGCTACGGTTGTTTTTGCCCTTTCCACATCAATCGCCCTGTCATGCCTGGCTCTGGCGGTACTTGGCTGGACCGATATGATCAGTGTCGTGATCCGCGCGTCGCTCGTTCAGCTGGAAACTCCTGACGAGATGCGCGGCCGGGTCAGCGCCGTCAATGCAGTATTTATCGGCACATCCAACGAATTCGGCGAGTTTGAATCCGGCCTCACGGCAGCCTGGTTCGGCGTAGTTCCGGCCGCCCTGCTGGGGGGAATCGGTACTCTGGCCGTTGCCGCCCTCTGGATCTTCCTCTTTCCGCAGTTGTTGCACCGGGAGCGGCTGCACACCGGGTGAGCCCCTTTCACCTGTTTGCTGAATCAATCATCCCTGCTATACTTCCATAAAACCATCCACGGGAGGGTGCACCATGAATATTCATGAGTATCAGGCCAAGGAGATTCTCAGCAGTTACGGTATTCCGATCCCCCGGGGGCTGGTGGCGCTGACTTCGGATCAGGTTGAGCGGGCCGCCAAGATGATGGGGGGGCGCTGCGTCGTCAAAGCCCAGATTTATGCCGGTGGGCGGGGCAAAGCGGGTGGCGTCAGGCTGATCCACCATCCGGAGGAGGCCCAGGAATATGCCAAGGAACTGTTCGGCCGCTCGCTGGTTACCCGGCAGACCGGACCGCAGGGGCTTAAGGTGCGGCGCATTCTGGTGGAAGAAGCGGTTGAGATTGCCCGCGAGTTTTACCTCTCCATTACCCTTGACCGGGAAAGCTCCCGCTACATCCTGATCGCCTCTGCCGAAGGCGGAATGGATATTGAAGAGGTTGCTGCCAAGAGCCCGGAAAAGATCCTGACGCTCACGGTTGACCCGTTCACCGGGCTGCGCCCCTATCAGGCGCGCAAGATCGCCCTGGCTCTGGGGCTGACCGGAACAATCTGCGAGGACTGCGTTGAACTGATCCTCAATTTGTATAAAGTCTGCCAGGAAAAAGACTGCACCCTGATCGAAATAAACCCGCTGGTAGTGACCAAAGCCGGCTGGCTCATGGCCATGGACGCCAAAATCACCTTCGACGAGAATGCCGTATTCCGCCACCGGGAATACCCGGACATGGTTGACTACTCCCAGCTCGACCCGCTGGAAATCAACGCCGCAAAATATGACCTGGCCTACATCAAACTGGCCGGCACCATCGGCTGCCTGGTGAACGGCGCCGGACTGGCCATGGCAACGCTGGATGTGCTGAAGGAGAGCGGCGGCGAACCGGCCAACTTTCTGGATGTGGGAGGCGGGGCAACCCGTGAGAAGGTGGCCGAAGCGTTCCGGATTATCCTGCAGGACAGCGATGTGAAGGGGATCTTCGTCAATATTTTCGGCGGTATCATGCGCTGCGACGTTATTGCCCAGGGGATCATCGAGGCGGCCGGTGCGGTCGGCTGCACTCTCCCCATTGTGGTGCGTATGGACGGCAGTCAGGTGGAGGAAGGAAAACGGCTGCTGCTTCAGTCCGGCCTGAACATACAGGTCGGCACGTCGCTGGGTGATGGCGCTGCCAAAATAGTGCAGATGCTCGCACAGGGGGGACGGTAACCATGTCAATACTTGTGGATAAGAATTCGAGGGTTGTCGTGCAGGGAATTACCGGCCGGAGCGGTCTGTTCCACGCCTTGCAGTGCCGCGAGTACGGCACCGGCGTCGTGGCTGGAGTCACCCCCGGCAAGGGTGGTATTCATATCGAAGGGATTCCGGTGTTCAACACCGTTGCCGAGGCGGTCAAATACACGGAGGCCAATGTTTCCATGATCTTCGTCCCGCCGCCCGGTGCAGCCGACGCCATCATGGAAGCGATCGACACCGGCATCGCACTGGCGGTCTGCATCACCGAAGGAATTCCGATTCGTGACATGGTCCCGGTCAAGGCGGTTCTGCAGGGGAGCACAACCCGTCTGATCGGCCCCAACTGCCCCGGCATCATCACTCCCGGAGCGTGCAAGGTCGGCATCATGCCGGGGCATATCCATATGCCGGGAAAGATCGGGGTCATCTCCCGCAGCGGCACCCTGACCTATGAAGCGGTCAAGCAGCTGACCGACGCCGGGCTTGGTCAATCAACCTGTATCGGCATCGGCGGCGATCCGATCATCGGCATGAATTTTATTGATGTGTTGACCCTCTTCAACCAGGACCCGGATACGGAAGCGGTGTTCATGATCG
>Ga0007794_10000255_pt1 | contig 16649 bp, 15 predicted proteins | sample CryBogmetaGMA5M_FD_60365 | JGI IMG/M metagenome (GOLD analysis project Ga0007794, IMG submission 60365) | Freshwater microbial communities from Crystal Bog, Wisconsin, USA - MA5M | ecosystem: Environmental > Aquatic > Freshwater > Lake | place: Crystal Bog, Wisconsin, USA | collected 2009-07-06
TTGGCAGCCTCTGCCAAACGTTGGTTAAGCGATGGCGGTTGCCCCGCAGATCAAATGGGCAAGCACCTGATCGCGGTGACAGCCAACCCCCAAATATCTGCAGCCCAAGGTTTTACCCCCGAACACACGTTTGGTTTTTGGGATTGGGTCGGTGGACGTTACTCAGTGTGGTCAGCCATTGGATTGCCTCTGGCCATCTCCATCGGCGCCTTCGCTTTCCAGGACATGCTCTTGGGCGCACGCGCGATGGATGAACATTTCATGACCGCACCCAGCGATCAAAACTTGCCTTTGCTGATGGCTTTGTTTGGCGTGTGGAACCGCAACTTCTTGGGGGCGACCTCGCACAACATTGCTCCCTATGCCTCACCCTTGGGTAAGTTTGCCTCGTTCTTGCAACAAATGGACATGGAGTCCAACGGCAAAGCCACGCACATCGATGGCAGTCCTGTTGAGGTTGCCACGGCACCTGTGTTGTGGGGCGGCTTAGGCATCGACGGTCAACACGCGTATTTCCAGCTCATCCACCAAGGCAAGCACTTGGTACCGATGGACTTCATTGGTTTGCGTACCGAGCGCAGCCCCTTGCCTTTTGCGGCAGAGCATCACCGCGTGGTGTTGCTCAACATGCAAGCGCAAGCGCAAGCGTTGGCGATTGGCCGTACCCCTGAAGAAACCACACGCGAGCTGCGTGACAGCGGCATGGACGAGGCCGAGGTGCAACGTTCAGCCCCACACCGCAACTACCCAGGCAACGTGCCAAGCACCACCATCTGGGTCGATGCCCTCACACCACGCAGCATGGGCGCACTGATGGCCTTGTACGAACACAAGGTGTTCTGCCAAGCCGCCATCTGGGGCATCCACGCCTACGACCAATGGGGCGTCGAACTGGGCAAGAAGATGGCCAAAGACATTGAAGCCGCCGAAGCAGCCCGCCTGAAAGCCTGATCCATGACTACCAAACCCAAACTATCCGCCTCTGCCCGCGCCACGCAACTGGCCAAAGACAACGAACGTCCCTTGGTTGAAGACATTCGGCTTTTGGGCCGCATCTTGGGCGATGTGATTCGCGAACAAGAAGGCCGCGACGCCTATGAGCTGGTCGAACAAGTGCGCAAGCTCTCCGTCGCCTTCCGTCGTGATGCAGATGCGAGCGCGGACAAAGCACTGAAGAAGTTATTGGCCTCGCTCACCGGCGAAGCCACGGTGCGTGTGATTCGTGCCTTCACGTACTTCAGTCACTTGGCCAACTTGGCCGAAGACCGTCACCACATTCGCCGTCGTGCAGTTCACGAGCGTGCAGGTGACACACAAGAAGGCAGCCTGACCGTTGCCTTGAGCCGCCTCAAGGCAGCAGGCATTGCCCCCAAGAGCATCGTGCACATGCTGGCACAAAGCCATGTCTCACCTGTGCTGACCGCCCACCCAACCGAAGTGCAACGCAAGAGCATCTTGGATGCTGAGCGCGGCATTGCACAACTGCTGGCCGTGCGAGACGACATCAAATCTCGCTCGGCTCTGCACACCTCGGCCAAGGCCGCGCCCGATGCGCTCGCGCAGCGCGAGCTGGTCGCCAACGAAATGCAACTCCGCGCCCGTGTTCTGCAACTTTGGCAAACCCGCCTGTTGCGCTTCACCAAACTCACGGTGTCGGACGAGATTGAAAACGCACTGAGCTATTACGAGTCCACGTTCCTCAGTGAAATCCCCAAACTCTATGCCGACCTCGAAGCCGAATTGGGCCATGCGCATGTGCACAGCTTTTTGCGCATGGGGCAATGGATTGGCGGTGATCGTGATGGCAATCCCAACGTCAACGCCGACACACTGCACTATGCCTTGCGCCGTCAATGTGATGTGGCCTTGCGCCACTACTTGACCGAGTTGCATTACTTGGGCGGCGAGTTGTCGATGTCGGCCATGTTGGTCGACGTCACCCCTGCCATGCAGGCACTGGCCGAACGCTCGCCCGACACCAACGCACACCGCCAAGACGAGCCTTACCGTCGCGCCCTCACCGGCATGTATGCACGCTTGGCGGCCACGCTCAAAGACCTCACCGGAGGTGATGCCGCACGTCACGCCGTCGCCCCACAAAACGCCTACACCTCGGCCCACGAGTTGCTGGCTGATTTGCGTGTCATCGCCGAATCCCTGCAGGCCCAACACGGCAGTGCCTTGATGGCCCAACGCCTAACACCACTGATGCGCGCGGTCGACGTGTTCGGGTTTCACCTCGCCACCGTTGATTTGCGCCAAAGCTCAGACCAACACGAGTTGGTTGTTGCCGAATTGCTAGCCACGGCAGGGGTTGAAAAAAACTACGCCAAGCTCAGCGAAACGCAGCGCATTGAAGTTCTGAACAAACTGTTGCACGATGCACGCCCCCTGCGCGTGATGGGTGCGAGCTATTCGGAGTTAGCCCTGAAAGAGCTGGCGATTTTTGAAACGGCCCGTCAGATGCGTGCGAGCTTTGGTGCCGACGCCATTCGCCACTACATCATCAGCCATACCGAAACAGTGAGTGATCTGCTCGAAGTGTTGCTGCTGCAAAAAGAAACCGGTTTGATGCGGGGCACCTTGAACAGCAAAACCTCCACCTGCGATTTGGTGGTTGTCCCCTTGTTTGAAACCATCGACGACTTACGTCGTGCCGCCGACATCATGGCTGGCTTCTACGCCATCGACGGCGTGGCCCAACTGGTCAAACGCAGTGGCGCAGAGCAAGACATCATGCTGGGCTACTCCGACAGCAACAAAGACGGTGGCATCTTCACCAGCAACTGGGAGCTGTACCGCGCAGAGATCGACTTGGTCACTGTGTTTGATGGCTTGTTCAAAACACACGACATCACCTTGCGCATGTTCCACGGCCGTGGCGGCACGGTGGGTCGCGGCGGCGGCCCCAGTTACCAAGCGATCTTGGCGCAACCCCCAGGGACCGTGCGTGGGCAAATTCGCCTCACCGAACAGGGTGAAGTGATTGGTTCCAAATATGCCAACCCAGAAATTGGTCGACGCAATTTAGAAACCCTCGTGGCAGCCACCTTGGAAGCCACGATGTTGCAAACCACCAAGCCAGCCCCCCAAACGTTTTTGGACGCCGCGCAATGGCTCTCAGAAGCCAGCATGGGTGCTTACCGAGGCTTGGTGTACGACACACCGGGCTTCACCGAATACTTTTTTGCATCCACGCCCTTGCGTGAAATTGCAGAGCTCAACATTGGTTCTCGCCCAGCCGCTCGGCCCAAGAGCGGCAATGCTTCGCCTCGCATCGAAGACTTGCGTGCGATTCCATGGGGCTTCAGCTGGGGTCAATGCCGTTTGACCTTGCCCGGTTGGTTGGGCTTTGGTTCAGCGGTGGACCAATTCATCCACAAGCACCCCACGCTCAAACCCAAAGATGCGCTGGCCTTGCTGCAAAAAATGCAACGTCAATGGCCCTTCTTCCGCTCGCTGCTGTCGAACCTCGACATGGTGTTGTCTAAGAGCGATTTGGGCTTGGCCTCACGCTATGCCGAGTTGGTCAGCGACACGCGTTTGCGCAAGAAGATCTTTGGTCTGATCGAAGCCGAATGGCACCGCACCACAGACGCCTTGAAGCTGGTGACGGGCGACAAGCAACGTTTGGTCAACAACGCTGCGCTGGAGCGCTCCATGCGCCATCGCTTCCCCTACATCGACCCCTTGCACCATCTGCAAGTCGAGTTGATTCGACGCTACCGTGAAGGCAAGCGCCCACAAGATCGTGATGAGAGAGCCCAACGCGGCATTCACATCTCCATCAACGGCATTGCGGCTGGGTTGCGCAACACGGGCTGATTAAACTACCCCTATGAAACCAACTCACACCGCACAAGCGCAGCGACTACAAGGCAAAGTCAGCATCATCACTGGGGCAGCACAAGGCATTGGTCTTGCAACGGCGATCAAATTCGCCAACGAAGGGGCCATCGTCATCGTGTGTGACGTGAAGCAAGCGGGCGTGGATGCTGCGGTGGCGCAATGTCATGCCACCGGCGCGCAAGCGCAAGGGTTTGTGGTGGATGTGACCCAACGCGACATGGTGGACGCCACGGTCAAAGCCGTGCGCGAGAAATTTGGACGCATTGATGTGCTCGTCAACAACGCAGGCATCACACAAGACGCACGCTTGCAAAAAATGACCTTGGAGCAGTTTGACCGCGTGATTGACGTGAACCTGCGCGGCGTCTTTCATTGCGCACAAGCCGTCTCCGACGCCATGGTGGCCCAAGGCAGCGGCGTGATTTTGAACGCCTCATCGGTAGTCGGTATCTATGGCAACTTTGGTCAAACCAACTATGCCGCCACCAAGTTTGGTGTGATCGGGTTCACCAAAACTTGGAGCCGCGAGCTCGGCCCCAAGGGGATTCGCGTGAACGCCGTGGCGCCAGGCTTTATTGCCACCCCTATCTTGTCGACCATTCCTGAAAAAGTGATCACTGAGATGGTGAATCGCGTGCCCCTCAAGCGACTGGGACAACCAGAAGACATTGCCAATGTCTACGCCTTTTTGGCAAGCGACGAAGCCGCCTACATCAATGGCACGGTGATTGAAGTTGCGGGTGGTTTGACCCTATGAGTGCAACCCACGCGCCACGCAGCAAAACAGATTTGTTCATGTCCTTCACCTGGCTGGCCTTGCAAGGCTTTGGGGGGGTGCTGACGGTGGTGCAGCGCGAGTTGGTCGAGAAAAAAAAATGGCTCACGCAGGATGAATTTCTAGAAGACTGGGCGGTCGCACAAATTTTGCCTGGCCCCAATGTGGTGAACCTCGCCTTGATGATCGGGGGGCGCGCTTTTGGTTTGCCGGGCGCACTCGCGGCGCTCAGTGGGTTATTGCTGGCACCGCTGGTGCTGGTACTGCTGCTGGCTGCCGCCGTGGCAGGCGTGGCAGACACACCGGTTGCGCAGGGCATGCTGCGCGGCATGGGAGCGGTGTCTGCGGGCTTGATTGCTGCCGTCGGCATCAAGCTGCTGAGCGCGCTGAAAAACAACCCCATGGGCATATTGACCTGCATTGGCATTGGCGCACTCACCTTCTTGGCGATTGGCTTGCTGCGCTTGCCATTGGCTTGGGTGTTGCTGAGCCTCGGGCCCTTGGCCAGCGTGTGGGCGGCGCATTGCATCAAACAGCGAGGTGCGCCATGAGCATCACCCTTACTTTGGCCGATTGGGGCTCTCTGTTTTTGCACTTCATCTCACTCTCGCTTTTGGCTGTGGGCGGTGCGATCACCACGGCACCCGATATTCACCGCTACTTGGTGGATGACATGCATTGGCTGAGCGACACACAGTTCACGTCTTCCATCGCCTTGGCGCAAGGCGCGCCCGGCCCGAACGTGATGTTCATCGCCCTGATGGGCTGGAACGTGGGCCTCAATGCGGGCGGCGGTTTGGCTGCTGGTTGGCCTGCGGTCAGCCTAGCGTTGTGGGGCGTGCTCATCACCATGGTGGGCATCATGATTCCGTCAGCCACCCTCACCTTTGTAGCGACGCAATGGGCGCACCGCAACCGAGAGATGTTGGCGGTGAAAGCCTTCAAGTCGGGCATGGCCCCCATCGTGATTGCGCTGCTGATTGCCACCGGCTGGTTGCTCACCGGCAACCACGAGAACCCTGTGCGGGATTGGCCGCTGTGGGCGTTAACAGCCGCCACCACAGTGCTCGTGTGGAAAACAAAAACGCACTTGCTTTGGCTGTTGGCCGCAGGTGCGTTGTTGGGTGGGTTCGGGTTAGTTTAAAAAAACTTACGCAACGACCGTTCGCTGACGACGCGCTTCGTACAAGCACACGCCGCTAGCCACCGACACGTTCAAACTCTCGACACCGCCATGCATGGGAATGCTGATGAGTTCGTCACACGTTTTGCGTGTGAGCTGACGCATGCCGTCACCCTCAGCACCCAACACCAACGCGGTAGGGCCTTTGAGGTCGACTTGGTACAAGGTCTTGGGGGCATCATCACTGGTACCGATGATCCAAATGTTGCGCTCTTTGAGTTCGTTCAACGTACGCGCCAAGTTGGTCACCATGAAATAAGGTACGGTCTCAGCCGCGCCACTGGCGACTTTGGCGACCGTGGCGTTGATGCCCACGGCGTGGTCTTTTGGGGCAATCACCGCATGCGCGCCGGCACCGTCGGCCACGCGCAAACAGGCGCCAAGGTTGTGCGGGTCGGTCACACCGTCGAGCACCAAAATCAAAGGCGATTCGATTTTTTCAATGCCTTCCAGCAACTCATCGAGCGAGTGAACCATCTTAATTTCACTCACACGCGCAGCCACACCTTGATGGCCGTGACCGCCTGAGAGCTTGGCCAAACGCGGGCCATCGGCCTCGATCAGACGAATCCCGGCCTCGGTGGCGCGCTCAACAAATTGACGCATACGTGCGTCGCGACGAGTGGGGTCGAAGTAAATTTCGACGACGGATTGCGGCGCTGTTTTAACGCGCACGCCAACGGCGTGAAAGCCGAAGAGAACTTTAGGAGCTGAGGACATAGTGAGTGATTATCCCTTGACCTGCCCTGCTTCAATCGTGAGGGACTGATCGCACCTTGCAGCCAGTCTCAAATCATGCGTGACCAACACCAAAGTCGTGCCCAGTTCTTTGTTGAGGTCAAACATCAAATCCATGATGCGTTCGCCGCTGGCGTGGTCTAGGCTGCCTGTGGGCTCGTCGGCCAGCAGCAGCAGGGGTTTGACCACAAAGGCCCGTGCCAAGGCCACGCGCTGTTGCTCACCGCCCGACAGTACTTTCGGGTAGTGGCCTAGGCGCTCGCCCAAGCCAACCCGCACCAGCATGTCTTTGGCGATGGCCCGCGGGTGGGGCAAACCAGCCAGTTCTAACGGCAGCATGACGTTTTCCAGCGCGGTCATATTGCCCAACAGCTGAAAGCTCTGAAACACAAAGCCCACTTGGCGGGCACGCAAGGCCGCGCGTGCGTCTTCGTCCATGGCAAACATGTCCACCCCGCCCAGCCACACGGTGCCTTGCGTGGGGGTGTCTAAGCCGGCCATGATGGACAGCAAGGTGCTTTTGCCAGAACCCGAGGCGCCCACAATGGCCAACGATTGCTGCGGGGCGAGGGTGAAATCGATATCGCGGAGAATGTCGAGTGTGCCGGTGGCGTCTTGTACCGATTTGGACAAATGCGAGACGACGATCAACGGCGAAGACGGTGTGGATGTTTTTTCTAATGAAGGCGTGTTCATGGAGCGCAATGGAATGTTGAGACGCGACTTTAACTTGGGCGCACTGGGCGCTGGTTTATTGGGGGCATTGGGCTTGGGCCAAGCTTCGGCCCAGCAACACGTCATCACCTCCACAGGCCAAGGTATGGAGGGTGAAATCACGTCCACCGGCCCACACCGTCGCCGCGGTCAAGCCCCGAGCACAGCCCCCATGTCACCCGTGGGCTCTGTGCCACCGCCTGGCAGCGCACCTGCGGCCACCATTTTGGTGTTGGGCGATTCGCTGAGCGCCGAGTACGGCATTCCACGCGGCAAAGGTTGGGTGGCTTTGCTGGCCGACAAGCTGCAAAACGAGCGCCCCGATGTGCGCGTGGTCAATGCCAGCATCAGTGGCGATACCACGGCAGGTGGCCGTTCTCGCCTGCCCGCCATGCTCGACCAAGTGCGTCCCGTGCAAGTGGTGATTGAGCTAGGCGGCAACGACGCGCTGCGCGGACTGGACCTCACCAGTACACAAAACAACCTCGAAGCCATGATTCAAGCCTGCCGCGCCGTGAACGCGCGCGTGGTGCTGGTGGGCATGCAAATACCACCCAACTACGGACCCGACTACAGCGCCAAATTCACGGCGATGTTCGTCAACTTGGCCAAAAAATACCGCACGGGTTTGGTCCCGTTTTTCCTACAAGGCATTGCCGATGTGCCAGACGCGTCCAAGCTGTTTCAGCCGGACCGCATTCATCCACGCGAAGAAGCGCATCCACGCATGTTGACCAATGTGTGGCCTGAAATTAAAAAGAATCTGTAAATCACGTGAGCGTACATATCATCTCGGCGCAAGACGCCATGGCCCGTATGGCCATCCCGCTCGGCACACTCGGCGGCTTTAGCACCATCATCGATGCACGCAGCGAGGACGAGCACGCGCTCGACCACCTGCCGGGAGCGGTCAACTGGCCCTCGCTCACCAACGAAGAACGCATCTTCGTGGGCACCATGTACAAACAGCTCGGTGCGTTTGATGCGCAAAAGCACGGCGCAGCGATGGTGGCCGCCAACATTGCACGCCACATCCAACGCGAGGTGCTGACGCTACCCAAGAGCTGGCAACCCTTGATCTACTGCTGGCGTGGCGGCAAACGCAGTGGTTCGTTGTCACTGGTGCTGGGTCAAATTGGCTTCAAGGTCAATCTGATTGAAGGCGGCTACAAAGCCTTTCGCGCGGCACTCGTCGAGGATATTCCTAAGCGCGTGGCACCGTTGCAATTCAAGGTGATCTCAGGCCCCACGGGCTCAGGCAAAACACGTTTACTGCAGGCATTGATCGTGGAAGGGGCGCAAGTGTTGGATCTTGAAGACTTGGCCTGCCACCGCAGCTCGGTGCTGGGGCATATCCCTGGCCAACCGCAACCCAGTCAAAAGCACTTCGATACTTTGGTGTGGCAAGCTTTGCGCAGTTTTGACCCGACGCGCCCTGTGTTTGTGGAGTCTGAAAGCCGCAAAGTGGGTAACTTGTCTGTTCCTGAGTCGTTGATGCTCGCCATGCGCGAGAGTCCTTGCTTTGAATTGCAAATCAGCTTGGAAGAGCGCGTGGCCTTGCTGATGGAAGACTACAACTTCTTCGTCCAAGACCATGATTTGTTCTGCCGACGACTCGATGCCTTGGTGGCCATTCGCGGCAAAGCGGTGGTGGAGGCTTGGAAAGAACGCGTCAACACCGGACACATCGAAGACGTGGTGCGAGACCTATTGGTTCTGCACTACGACCCAACGTATGCCTCATCGATGGTTCGCAACTTCACGCAGAGCGCGCAGGCCATCGCCTGTGTGGCCGACAACCGCCATGCCGAGAGTTTGCGCAAAGTGGCGCAGGCTTTGTGCCAGACGAACGCCGCTTAAAACATCAGGCCACTTGCGGCGCCGTCACGCGCACCGCACCTCGGTAGGCGTGCCAACTGGCAAAGCCAAGCCACGGGCCCACCACCAGCAAACCGGCCGCTGACGGCAACATGGCCAACACGGCTAAGACAGTGATGAGCAAGCCCCAAAACACCGATACCGCCGTGTGGTCAACAAACACCCGCAGGCTCGTGATACACGCGGTGATGGCGTCGGTGTCGCGGTCCAAAATCATAGGGATGGACACCATCATGCTGGCGAACACCAAGCCGGCAAAGAAACCCCCAACGCACAGATAGGCCAAGATGAATTCCCAGTTTTGGGGGTTGAACACTGCCTCCAACACGGTGGCCGTGGTGGGCATTCCTCCCGTGTTGAAGAACACGGCAAACACCACCAATGAGGCACGTCCCCACAGCAACTCCATGACAACCATGACCATGATCAGCATGCTCATGCTGCGCACATGCGATTCCCAACAGGTGAGCGAACTGCCCATGCTCGGGGGCTCACCGCGCGCCATGTGCATGCTGACATCGTACAAACCCATCGCCAAAAATGGCCCCACCAACAAACAACCCGAAACAGCGGACAAGGTGTACTCGGGGTTGCTTTTGAAAACGGCCAACAAGATCAAAGCCATCAGCCAAAAGCAAGCGCCGTAGAACAACGAAATCCAAGGTTGCGAGATCATGTCACGGAGCCCCATCCAAAGCCAACGCAGGGGGTCGATGAAATGGATCGAGTTGATCTCAATACGGTCCTGCTGTTCGTCGGGTACCAGTTGCTGCATGGCTCACCTTCTTATTCGTTTAGTTTTGTAAATTCGTTGCGTGCAAGGCCTGCGAAATATCGGCTTGTAGGTCGTTTGCGTCTTCTAGTCCGATGCAAAAACGCACCACACGACCAGGCTTCAGATGGACCGTCGCACAGCTGCGGCTGGCCGCCATGTTGTAGGGCATGACCAAACTCATAGGGCCACCCCAGCTGTAGCCTATCTTAAAGAGGTGCAAGGCATCGCAGAATGCATCCACTTGGCTGGCGGTGAAGCGCGCGTCGACCACCACGCTGAAGATCCCTGCCGCTAAACCTTGGGGCTCAACGGCCGTGACGCAGAGGTGTTGCCAGTGGGCATGGCCGGGCGCCCCAATGAAGGCCGGATGTAGCACTTGGCTGAAGGCCTTCTGCGAGGAGCACCAAGCCGCCAAGTTGCGTGCAGCTTGGTCTTGTGCGCGGTAGCGCAGTGGCAAGCTGGGTAAGGCACGCAAGATTGTTTCCACATCATTCGCGCCAACACCCGTGCCCAAACGCATGTGGCTGAGCTTTAAGGTCCTGGCCAATGCGTCGTTGCGCGTGACGATGCAGCCCATCAAGACATCGCCGCCTCCGCTGGGGTATTTGGTGAGCGCATGGATAGTCAGGTCGACACCTAATGGCGTTTCGCCCTTCCCCGGCTGCAAATCAAACGCATTGAACGCGAGGCCTGCACCCCAGGTGTTGTCCAACGCGCACAGCACACCACGCGCCTTGCACAACTTGACCAACGCCACCAAATCGGGGAACTCCATCGTCACCGAGCCGGCAGCTTCGAGCCACACCAAACGTGTGCGCTCGTTGATGCGGGCGGCTAGGTCGTTCAAATTCATCGCGTCATAGATCTGATGCGTGATACCAAAGCTGGCCAGTTCGCCTTCAGCGAGCAACTTGTTGGGTGCGTAAGCGTTATCTGGAATCAAGACCTCATCGCCTGTCTTGAGCAAGGCGAAATCCACATGCGCAATCGCCGCCAAACCGCTCGGTGTCAAGATGCAGTGCGTGCCACCTTCCAGCGAGGCCAAGCGCTCCTCCAACGTGAACGTGGTGGGCGTGCCGTGCAAGCCATAGGTGTAGGCTGACTTGTCCATCCAATCGCGTGACCGCATGGCCGCGACATTGGGAAAGATCACCGTCGAGGCTTTGAACACGCCGACTTGCGGCGCATCGAACTCAAGCGGTGGCTGATACGGATGATGGATGAGGTCGGTAGTGCGTGACATGCCCGCATATTACGACAGACAAAAAAAACTCCGCAACTAGGCGGAGTTCTTTGCGTGGCAGTGAAAGATTAAATCTTCCACTTCTCCATCAAGGCTGCGGGGCGCATGTTGTCATACGGCTCGAAGGGTTGGTGAATCCAAGGGTTGGTGGGCAAGTAGTCCACCGAATAGTCGGGCGCGAATGCCGAAACGCCTTTCGTCCAAATCACGGCGGTGCGCAATTCGGTGATCGGGGCGTAGTTGTTCTTGAGCTGATCAACCACTGCTTTGAGGGTGTGTCCAGTGTCGGCCAAGTCGTCAACAACCAACACTTTGCCAGCGATTTCACCTTTAGGTGTGGTGATGAAACGGGCAATGTCAAGGTGACCTTGCACAGTGCCGGCATCCGCACGGTATGAGCTGGTCGACATGATGGCCAAAGGCTTGTCAAAAACACGCGACAAGATGTCGCCAGGACGCATACCGCCACGGGCCAAGCACAGGATGGTGTCGAATTCCCAGCCAGATTGATGAATCTTGATGGCTAGTTTTTCAATCAGGTTGTGGTATTCGTCGTACGAAACGTACAGGTGTTTGCCGTCTTCGGTCAACATAGGTAGGTCCTTTTGATAGTTAGGCGATGTAGGGGTGGGTCAGCAAGATCGTGTGGTCGCGATCTGGGCTGGTCGAAACCATGTGAATCGGTACGCCGGTGGTCTCAGCAATACGGTTCAAGTAGTGTTGGGCGGCTTTAGGCAGCTTGTTGTAGTCGGTCACGCCCACGGTGCTGTCGGTCCAGCCGGGGATGGATTCGTAAATCGGTGTACAGCGTGAAATCTCGTCAGCGCCCATCGGCAAGATATCGATATGTTCGCCGTCCAACTCGTAGCCGACGCACAAGAGCAACTCGGTCAAACCGTCCAACACGTCGAGCTTGGTGATGCACAAGCCGGTCAAACCATTGACTTGGGCGCTACGCTTGAGCAAGGCGGCATCAAACCAGCCGCAACGGCGTGAACGCCCCGTGGTGGTGCCCTTTTCGGCACCCACAGTCGACATGTGATAGCCCGGTGTGCCTTCGGTTTCCCAATCCAACTCAGTGGGGAATGGACCGCCGCCCACGCGTGTGCAATAGGCTTTGGTGATGCCCAAGATGTAGTGCAACAAGCCCGGACCAACGCCTGCACCGGCAGAGGCGTTACCGGCCACGCAGTTGCTGGAGGTAACGAAGGGGTAGGTACCGTGATCCACGTCAAGCAAGGTGCCTTGTGCGCCTTCGAACAATAGGTTTGCGCCCGCTTTGTGGGCTTCATTCAGCTCGCGTGAGACGTCGGCCACCATTGGCAAGATTTCTTTGGCGTAGGCCATGGCTTCGTTGAAGACGGTGTCGTAATCGACGGCGGGGGCATGCAAGATGTCGGTCAACACATGGTTGTGTAACTCGAGGTTCTCGCGCAGCTTGGTGGCGAAGCGCTCTGGATGCTTCAAATCTTGCACGCGCAACGCACGACGCGCAATTTTGTCTTCGTAAGCGGGGCCAATGCCACGGCCAGTGGTACCGATCTTGGCGGTACCGGCCTTCTCTTTGGCGGCTTCACGGGCAATGTCAATCGCCGCGTGGTAAGGCAAGATCAACGGGCAAGCCTCGCTGATGCGCAAGCGTGAACGGACTTCAACGCCCGCCTTCTCCAAGCCTGCAATTTCTTCGAGCAGTTTGGGGGCTGACAACACCACACCGTTGCCGATGTAGCACTTCACGCCGGGGCGCATGATGCCGCTAGGAATCAAGTGCAAAGCGGTTTTCACGCCATTGATGACCAGGGTATGGCCCGCGTTGTGTCCGCCTTGAAAGCGCACCACGCCGGTGGCAGTTTCAGTCAGCCAATCGACCAATTTGCCTTTGCCTTCGTCACCCCATTGGGTACCGACCACGACGACGTTACGGCCTTTGGTTGCAGCCACGGTTTGTCCTTGGGGTGTGCTCATATCCACTCGATTACTTAAAAAATTAAAGGGTTTGACCAGCGGGAAGAGCTTGAACTGCCCATTGGCCGGCAACTTCGATCAATTCACGATCGCAGTCAAATTCATCAACTTCACTTTCGTGGCCAGGCATAACGCAGACCACGGTGTCCCCATTGGCACGCAAGGTGGCAATGGCTTCGCGTAAACCTTTGGCGGTTCCCCAAGGCGCACGAATAGCCGCTTTGAGGGCCCGCTCGGGCACCACATTGACCAACTCTTTCAGGTCTAAACTAAATCCTACGGCGGGACGCTTACGGCCAAACACCGCGCCTACTTCGTCATAACGGCCACCGCGGACCAATGCATCACTGGCGCCAGGCACAAAGATGGCAAAACGCACACCACTGTAATAGGCGTAACCACGCAAATCAGCCAAGTCAAAGGTGACGGCGACGCCGCTCAAGTCAGCGGCAATTTGACGCAACTCAGCAAGCGCTTGTAAAACGACAGGCCAAGGGGCAAACGCCTTATCGGCTTGGTCCAGCACCGACGCATCACCGTACAAGCTGACCAAGGCGGTTAGCGCGTGACGCACATGGGCAGGCAGGTCTTGCGTGAGGGCTTGAACCCGTGAGGTGTCTTTTGCAGCCAAGGCGCTGTGCAGCGCCTCGCGCGTTTGTGAACTCAGGGACACGCCGTCGAGCAAGGCAGGCACGATGCGCGCATCACTCAAATCGACGGTGAATTGGTTGATCGCCACGGCGCTCAGACTGTCAAGCGCCAAATGCAGCACTTCAAGGTCGGCTTCAAGGCCTGCATGGCCGTAGATCTCAGCGCCGAACTGCAAGGGCTCGCGGGTGGCGAATGGACGGTCTGGGCGGGTATGCAGCACGGGGCCGCAGTAGCACAGGCGCGTCACGCCAGCGCGGTTGAGCAAATGGGCATCAATGCGGGCGACTTGCGGTGTGGTGTCAGCGCGAAGGCCCAAGGTACGACCTGAGAGTTGGTCAACCAGCTTGAACGTTTGTAAATCAAGTGCGCGGCCGGTGCCAGACAACAAGGATTCAAGGTATTCGAGCAACGGTGGCATCACCAGCTCGTAGCCAAAACCGCGTGCTGTGTCCAAATATAGACGACGCAGTTCTTCGATGTGCCGGGCCTCAGAAGGCAGAACATCGGCGATGTGATCCGGCAGAACCCAAGCAGACATGGAATTGAGGGAGGCTGTTAAAACCAAGATTTTACAGGGCTTATCGCCCCTTAACCTTGCCACCACAACATGAATAGCCCAATGAGGACGCAGACCAAGCCAAAAAAGCGAATTTGGCCATCATGCAAGACCAAGAGCTGTGCCATTTTGTCGCGCCACCCTTGGGGCGACAGGAACGGAAAGATGCCTTCAAAAATCAACATCAAGCCGAACGCCACCCACAGCGTATCGCCGTCAAAACTCATACCCTTGTCCTCTTACTTCTTGGCTGCAGGTGCAGTACCACTGCCGCTGCTACGCAGGGCTTTGAAGAAGTCACTGGAAGGATCGACCACCATCACGTCGCTCTTTTTGCTGAACGTGGTTTTGTAGGCTTCTAGGCTGCGGTAGAACTGGGCGAAGTTGGCATCGCGACCAAAGGAGTCCGCATACAAACGCGCAGCTTCAGCATCGCCCTCGCCCTTGATTTTTTGCGCTTCGCGGTAGGCGTTGGCGACGGTCACTTCACGTTGACGGTCAGCATCGGCGCGGATTTTTTCACCTTCTGCAGCGCCGGTAGACCGCAACTCGTTGGCTACGCGCTTGCGCTCGGCTTCCATGCGGCGATACACAGACTCGGTGATGGCATCCACATAGTCGGTGCGGGTGATTCGCACATCAATCACGTCAACGCCCCAAGGCTTGGCACCTTTGACGGCAGCCAGCACTTCACGCTTGACGCCTTCGAGCAGCTCTTCGCGTTTGAGCGAGAGCAGCTCTTTGACGGTGCGTTTGTTGATTTCTTCTTGGAACGCATTGCGCACGACACGGGCGAGTTGCACAGCGCCGGCGTTTTCATCCAAACCCACGTTACGGATGTATTGCGAGGGGTCAGTGATGCGCCAACGGGCATACCAGTCAATCACAACGCGTTGCTTTTCCGCGGTGAGCATGGGCTCGGTGTCGGCGTTGTCGAGCGTGAGCAAACGCTTGTCGATGTAGCTCACGTTTTGGAAAGGTGGCGGCAACTTGATGTTGAGACCAGGCTCAGTGATGACGCTTTTGATTTGGCCGAAGGAATACACCACGCCGAACTGGCGTTGATCCACCACAAACAGCGTAGAGCTCAGGATCCCCAAAGCCACCAAGGCGGAGGAAATATAGAAACCGATTTTGTTATTTTGCATGTTCGTTCCCTTGATCAACGGCCATCACGGTCGCGGGTGCGGCCATCGCGTGCGCGGTTATCAGCCGCAGCAGCAGGGTTGGTGGGGGTGGTGTTCGCAGCATTGGCGGCGGCATCAACTGCAGCAGCAGGTGCGGCATTTGTCTGACTGCTTTGTTGGATGATTTTGTCCAAAGGTAAATACAAGAGGTTGGAGCCTTGCTTGGTATCCACCAGAACTTTGGTGGTGTTGCTGTAGATTTGCTGCATGGCATCGATGTACAAACGGTCGCGCATGACTTGGGGTGACTTTTGGTACTCGGTCACCAGCGACTTGAAGCGCTGGGCATCGCCCTCGGCCTGAGCCACGATGCGGGCTTTGTAACCATCGGCCTCTTGCTTCAGACGCGAAGCGGCGCCGACCGCGCGAGGCACCACGTCGTTGGCATAGGCTTCAGCCTCGTTCTTGGCGCGTTCGCGTTCTTGACCCGCTTTGAGTACGTCATCAAACGCAGCTTGCACTTGCTCGGGGGGGCGGACGCCGCCTTGTTGCAGGTTGATGCCCACCACTTCGATGCCAACTTTGTATTGATCCAAGATGGACTGCATGATGGTGCGAATGCGTGGACCAATTTGGTCACGCTCATCAGACATCGCCGCATCCATCTTCATCTTGCCGACCACTTCACGCACGGCTGTTTCAGCAGCCTGCACCACGGTGTCGGTCGGGTTCTTGGTTTCAAACAAATAAGCACGGGCGTCCGTCAAACGGTATTGCACGGCAAATTTGATTTCCAAGATGTTTTCATCTTCCGTCAGCATGGCTGATTCGCGCAAACCTGTGGATTTGATGATGTTGTCACGGCCCACATCGACAGATCGAATTTGCGTCACGAAAACCAACTCATTGCGTTGGAACGGATACGGCAAACGCCAATTGAAACCAGCGCCTACGGTGGAGTGGTAACGACCAAATTGGGTGATGACGGCTTGCTGACCTTCTTGCACGATGAAGAAACCGGTGCACATCCAAACAACCAACAACACGGAACCAATCACACCTGCGCCAAAACGAGCAACCTTGAAGTCAGGACCCTTAGGCGCACCATTGCCACCATTGTTCTGAGGGGGCTCCGAGCCGCCATTGCGGTTACCAAACAAACCCGACAACTTGGCGTTGAAATCGCGCCACAGTT
>Ga0007794_10000256_pt1 | contig 16632 bp, 10 predicted proteins | sample CryBogmetaGMA5M_FD_60365 | JGI IMG/M metagenome (GOLD analysis project Ga0007794, IMG submission 60365) | Freshwater microbial communities from Crystal Bog, Wisconsin, USA - MA5M | ecosystem: Environmental > Aquatic > Freshwater > Lake | place: Crystal Bog, Wisconsin, USA | collected 2009-07-06
ATTGTATTCAGGAAGCTGACCACGAAATGCTTGTAGAACAGCGACGCAATGAACTGCATCGTGCTGTACTCGGCGCTCGGCGTGCCCGCCGCGGGGACAAAGGGCAGCAACAGGGCGAACCACAGCAGGAGAATGCCGAACCCGATGCCGAGGCTCAGCAGGGGATTGGGATTCGTCGGGTCGGTTTCCTTCCAGGCAAGCCGCTCCGTCTTTGTGGAGAGCGGCACCCGGACACGGTTGTTGCATGAGGGACACCGGACCATGAGGCCCGCCGCCGAGGGCGAAACTGAAAGATGCTGCTGACAGTGCGAACATTCGAACTTCATGCTGTTTGCTCCCCTTGAATACCCAACATTTGGGGCATACTCATATCATAATCCGGAGTTGTCGCGCAAAGGATTGCGCTGCCTGAGTACCGAAATTCCCCGGTGCCCCGACACTCCGGGCGCACATCATTCCGGAACCGCCCACCGGAACGCGCACGCCTTCCGCCCCGGACATGGTTCACTCTTAAAGTTTCCTTGCCAAACTCGACTTCCACTCGGTGTTGAGTTCATCCACGGAGTGGCCGGTGTATTGCTTCCACAGGGCCTCGCTATAGTTCCCGTCACGGATGGTGGCATTCAATTTCGCAATAAGATCCTTGTCATAGGTTTTAACGACCCAGTTCAGGAAATTGGCGCTGATCCGATACTGGCTGTCATACCGGACCTTGGGCAGATCCTCTTTCGCAATCTCGCCGCCGGGGGATTGCGGCTCGTAGAGATACCAGCGGATGTAGTCGGCGATCCCTTCCGTCAGCCAGCCCTGAACCGGGGCGGCATTGGGATTGTTCAGGCCGGCAAGGCGGTACTGCTGGACAACATGCACCATCTCGTGAACAACCGATCCAATCGCCTCGCCGTCCAGGGTTTGCCGGAACCAGTTTCCGGCACAATAGATATGATTCCCGTCCGTGGCCGCGATAAAGCGGCCGATCAAACCCTTGGTGAACGTGATTGTGACTTCGCCGGGCGCAACATACCCCTTGCGTGGCACGATCATCGTGCCGGGGAGCATCTCCACGATCTTCGGATACCACGCCCCCACGACCGGCGCGAGCCGGGTGTGCGACCATTCCGTCAGGTCAGGCGTTTCAGAGGTATCAATGGTGATCCGGTACTTTGCGCCATTGCCCCCGGCCACCTCCATGACCTCCACGGTCGCGCCACCGCCCCACGAGCCTGTTGCCGACAGCATGAAAGCTGACACGCAAACCACACACCACACCATCCCGTTCATCGTCTTCATGCTCCTATTTTCCTTTCAACATCCGCCAGCGCCCCCCCCCAGAAATCACGTTCCCCGGGATGGGTGATGGGCAGGCCGCGATCCCGGCAGGGCGAATCAGGACGCAACCGGTATCCGGCCAGCGAGTCGAGCCCCACGCCGCCGCTCCCCGGGGCCACGAATCTCGGATCGTCCAGCATCGCCCCGGCATCGTCGGGAAGGGGGCCGGACCAGGGGCCGAAATAGACATTGTGGCTCAGGAGTCCCGGCTTGCGGCTGGAGATCTTGAACCTGCCCTGCCCGGCGGCATAGAAGATGTTGTTGGAATAAATGGCGTTCGTGAAAACCTCCACCGTACAGTAATCGAGGTAGAAGACGTTGTTGTGAAGGTGGTTCCCGGCATCGAGAGAACTGCCTCCGCACATCAGGCGGGCCAGGTCGTTTTCGCTGATGTTGAAGCGCGCGATATTGTGTTCCGCCGTCGGCATGATCAGCAGCCAGCCCCCGTGGTTGTGGCGGCTGTAGTTGTACTGCAGCACGCAGTGGCGGCAGCCGAAGTCGAAGTCATACGCCTGACCGTCATAATTGTTGCCGAACACGTTGGTGTCGTAGACTTCATTGAACTGCATGATTCCGTGATCGCAGGTGTGCATCCAGATGGCCGCGGCACAGGCGTTGTAGCCGATGCCGCTATCGGGCAGGACCACATCCGGATGGCCGCTGCGCATGCAGGAATAATGGACCACGTTGTATTCCACCAGAGGCCCGATGCTGCCCAGCACCAGGATGGCATCGCCCCCCAGGTTTTCCATGCGATTGCCGCGCAACACGACCCGCGTGGCCGAGGGCCCGGCCGTCGGCGTCCAGATGATGATCCCGCTGCGGTCGACCCGCTCGATGCGGTTGTTTTCGATGAGCACGTCGTCAAAGGTCGCCACCTGCTCGCCTCTCGGCGAAGCCACAAGGATCGCCGAGGAGGTGTAACTGTCGATCCCCTGATAGCGGCTGCCCAACAGGCCCCACAGGTCATGGATGTGGCAGTCGCTGACAACAATGTGACGGAAGACGCGGCCGGCGCCCTCCCCCAGTACGGAGACGCCCTGCCGGTGCTCCCGGGCCACCGGTGCGCCGCTCGTCAGCTCGAGGTGGCGGATCTCCCAGTGCTCCTGGTTGGAGAGCTGCACCACGGCGCCGGTGGCGGCCCCCATGTCGATGACCGGCCTCGGCCCCTCGCCATAGCGATCGATACGGATCGGGGCTTCCCCCGTGCCGGATCCCTGCGGCCGGAGCTGGCCCTGCCAGCGGCAACCCGACCTGAACAGGAGGACATCACCGGGGGCAAAAACCTGCCGGTTGACCCGCTCCAGCGAACGCCAGGGCGCCGCCACCCCGCCGCCGGCCGAATCATCCCCGGCCAGCGCATCCACATGATACGTGACCCCGCTCCCCGTGGAAGAACCTTTCTTATGCCGCGCTTCTCTCATGGTGCGTCGTTAAGCCTCAATAGTTCCGCATCCGCTTCCAGACGTCCAGAATCAGCCGGTAGCGATCCGGAGGCATCCCCTTGAATGGAATGTTGCTCGTGCAGAAAATATACCCGCCACCGGGTTTGCCATGGGTCAGGCAGTATTCGGCGCTCTGGATGACGTCCTCATCGGTCCCGGTTTGCAGGGCGGCACAATGAACGTTACCGCACAGGCACACCTTGTCCCCCACGAGCCGCTTCACTTCCCTGATATCCACCCCGGCCATGGGGTCGATGGAATGAAGGGCATGGGGATGACACGCCACCAGCTGGTCCAGGATGGGCATGATGTTGCCGTCCGTGTGCTTGATCGTATACAGGCCGTCTTTCCTGGCCTCCTCGATGATCCGGGCCAGATAGGGCTGGATGAACTCGGCAAACATGTCGGGCGAGATGAACGGGCCGCTGTTGTAACAGTAGTCAGCACACAGGAACAGGCAGTCCACGCCGCTTTCCTGCAGGGATTTGTTCCGCTCAATCGCCGTCCGGCTCCAGGCATCGGCCCTCGCCTTCATGCCCTCGGGATCGTCCGCGATTTGATAGACAAACTCATACATGTCATTGCCGTCGGGAATCGAGAAGGTGCCATCACCGTGATACCCGATCATCATCGTATCGCCGATCAGTTCGCGGAGATACTTGTGAACCAACCTCAAGTCGGGTGAAACACTCTTCTTATTCCCTTCCAGCCAGGCCTCAATGCCATAGGGGCCGGGGATGATGGAGTATTCCAGGCTGGTGAACACCTTTACGACATACTCGGCAAACTGGAACAGTTTCCGCTCTTTTTCCTTCTGGCTCAATTTCGCGAGATTGTGCGGCTGCATGTCCTCCGTGATGAATTTCCGGCCGAACATCTCCTCTTCAATCTGAAACTCCAGCTCAAAGGTCGGGACATAGTCCGGAATCTTCAATGTCAGGGCGGCAACGGCTCTTTCCTTCGGGGTCATGGCAGCATCTCTCCTTTCAGCGCCAAGGATCCGTTTTCCAGCGTTCCCGGGACTGCTGTTTTCCTGCCGGTGTCACCTCGTGTGACGGCCGGCAAATCGGGCATAACAATACAATAGCGGATCCCGAATTCCACTGTCATTTTTTGGTGCACGAATTTTGTCCCTGCGCTACATTCCGGAGTCGATGAAAAACAAGGTCGGGAAACAGATGTCTCCGGAGAACAAAATGATTACAGCCTGGAGTCGTGGCGCCAGCACACGTCATGACAAAGCCCTTTCCATTCTCACCCCGCCGGCCCCGGATGGCCGGCTTCCCATCGAACCGAACGCCCGGTTCCAGCGCGCCACCATCGCCTGCAACGGCGTCGGAACCCTGATCCTGGAAATCTGGTGCCCGCGTCCGTTGCGCCTGTGGCTGAACGACCAACCGATCCTTGACGAACCCCTGTACTGGTGCCACTTCCAGCGGGCGATGCGCGCGGTGGCGCTGGTCCCCGCCCAGGCGGGAACGCTCAACCTACTCGCCGAGTTCGGCCCGAGGCCCCGCCACAGCAAGGAGATCGACGAGGATGCGCCATCCCGTAATCGCGACGCCGTGATGGCGGCGCTGGAACGCCGTTTCCCTGATGTGCTTGCTCTCGGCGTGCGCCTCGCCGCCGGCCTGACCCTCCCGCCGCTATCGTTGTCCTTCACGCCCACGCAATTCCATCGCGAGGGCGTGACCTGGCAGGAAATCCAGGCCCGCCTGTTCCCCGACATGGCCGTGCCACCCGGCATTGCGGCGCGCAATGCGGGGGAATCGCTACCGACTTGGCCGTCGATCGAGGCCGTCGACTGGCCCGGCCAATTGCATGATGCGAGCTCCGACACCGACCGGGGAGCCGGCTCGCGCCGCCTGTTCGTGCCCGTGGGCATTACCGGGGCGCTTCCCCCGCTGAGGCACCCCGGGCCCGATGCGCGTCCCGAGCCCGAACTCGAGGTGGCCACCACCGTCGCGCTGCGCATCGAGAACGACTCTGACGGAACACACGTGACGATGCCGGTCTTTGAATCGCTCGGCCGCCTGGCGCCGCGGCGCGAATGGCGGGAGGTTTCCTTCCCGAATGACGCGGACGCCCTGCTCCAGCGGCTGCCTCAACCGGTCCTGCCGGCGAAGTGGGCCCACCTGCATGAAACCTGGAAGGCGGCCTGGCAGATCCTGGTGAAGCTGGCCAGCCAGCCGGGACTTGAAGGCGGTCTGCCGAACGCCTACCTCGGCACCTCATGCCGGGGATTTCAAGGCCATGTCTTCGTCTGGGATAGCTCGTTCACCGCCCTCGCCTATGCATATGGCTGGCGCGACTGTCCGGTTACCGCCACGGTCGACATGCTCTACAGCCGCCAGATGGACGGCGGCTACCTGCATCGCGAACACGACACGCATAGCGGCCTGCCGCTGTTATACGAACCTGATTTTTCCCCCAACCCCCCGCTGCTGGGGGTGGTGGAACTGCAGATCGCGCGGCTCTCGGGCCGTCTGGGCCGCCTGCGCCAGGTCTATCCGCTACTTTGCGAGCAGTTCGCCTGGCTGGACGCCAACCGCCGCCTGCCCGACGGTACGTTCTGGACCACGGGACTCGCCAACGGACTCGACAATTCCCCGTCTCTGGGCGAAGGCTACCCCGATCTCACCGCGCAAGTGGCTCACCTGGCCGATTGCCTGGGTGAGATGGCTGATCTGACCGGAAAGCCGGACGAGGCGGCGCAGTGGCGCTCGCGCCGGGATACCATCGGCCGGGCGCTGAACGAGTGCCTCTGGAGCGAGTCGATGCAGTTCTATTCAACCTCGTTGCCGAACGGCGGGCACAACCCCAACAAGGTGGTCACCGGTTTCTGGCCGCTGTGGGCGGGCGTGGTGCCGCCGGACCGGATCGAACACCTGGCGCGCCACCTGAAGGATCCGAAATCATTCTGGAGGCATCACCCGGTGCCAAGCCTTGCCGCCGATTCGCCGTATTTCCAGCCGAAAGGCGGCTACTGGCGCGGATCCACCTGGGCACCAACGAACTGCGCCACAATCAAGGGCTTTCAGCGGGCAGGCCGCCTCGACCTGGCCCGCGAGCTGACCCACCGTCACCTCCAAGTCATGTCCGAGGTGCTGACCGCGACAGGCGGACTGTGGGAGAACTACTGCAGCGAGCTTTCGGCTCCAGGCGGCATGAGCAGTGCGGACTACTCCTGGGCAACCGTCGGCCCCATCGCCCTCCTGCTGGAGGTGATCATCGGACTCGAGCCCGACGCCTTGCGCCGACGCCTGCGCTGGACGCCGCCCAAGGGCGAGCCCGTTGGGGTTAACCGCTATCCGTTCGGCCCGGCGACGCTCCGCCTCGAACAGCAACCCGGCCAGGATGGCGACACGGTGATCGTCCGGACCGACCACCCCTTCACTCTGGAACTCGTCCGCGATGGTGTGACCCGCGAAATCGCCTGCCCCGCCGGCCGTACAGTGGTGTAGCCGTGCGCCGTTCCTTCGTAAATATGATTCTGGCCGGCTGATCCAGCGAACGGTGAGCGCTACCGTCATCCCGGCTTGCGTGCCTGCGCAAGCCAATGCGGCATGTTGGCTCCCGCGGGTTGTACCGTGAAGTCACCGAACCCCGCCTGTTCCGTCCACTGCCGCAACTCATCCGACGAGAACACCCAGCCGTTCTCCGTCGTCAGGGCCATGGTCACGGCAAATAGCGCACTGAACGGCGGCTGGGTGTGCGAGGCATCAGTCATCATGTCGAGGACATAGACCACCCCTCCCGGCCGCAGGGACTCATACGCTTTCTGCATGAGTTTGATAATGGATTCCGGGGATTCCTGATGAAGCATACCAAAGAAGAGCACCACATCATTCCCGCCCGGGAACACCGTTTCACGATAGTCGCCCGGCATTGTCTTGACGCGGTCATCGGGCATCGCGCTGCGGATCAGTTCCGAGGCGATTGACGCCACACCCGGGAGGTCCAATACCGTGCAGCACAACTGGGGGTGGCGCTGCGCCAGCAGGACGGAATACGTTCCGGGACCACCGCCGACATCCAGCAATTGCGTGCGACCGGTCAGGTCGAGGCGCGGCAGAACGGCACGACCGATGGCCAGCGCCCGGTAATGCATCGCCATGACGAATGTGCGCGTGCGGCTGAGGTCCTGCCCCAGATGCAGCTCCGGCTGTTCAACGGGCTTGCCAGTCCGCGCCAAATCCGCCAGCCGGCCCCAGGCCCCGTAGATATCGCGGTTGTAGCGGATCGCATTGGAGAGGTCCGCCGGCGAGCCGGGAACCAGAAACATCGCGCTCTCAGGGGTGTTGCGGTAGGTGTCCCCCGTTTTCTCGAGCAGTTTGACGGCCACGCAGGCATCCAGGATAATCCGGGCCCCCCGCTCGTCCAGCCGCAAGGCGGCGGCCAAAACGGCTGCATCGGCGCTTCCCAACTCGGCGAGCTTGCCGAAGAGGCCCAGATCGCTGGCGGCAAAGAGCACACCCGAATCATAGAACGCGCTCGCCATCTTCATAATTCTTGCCGGATCCTGCATAGAGTTCTCCTTTTTGGGATGGTTTTACAGAAAGATCACACGCTCGACGACGGTCTGGCGCAAAGGATGGGGTCGCCTGCCGGCACCAGAACCAGAACGATCGCCGTATCGGCAGGGATGGTAAAGTCGGTCTTCCCCGTGGCGCCCTTCGCGAGGTATTCCCCCTTAACGGAATCGTAGAGGTCGCGGGGGGTGGTCCCAACATTGATCCCGACGGTTTTTGCATCCTCATAGGGATTATAATATAGATAGGCGGGGTCCTGCCTTTCCCCAGCCAGAAAATCCGTTTTCACGACATCCAGTTTAAAGATGAATTCATGTCCTGTCGTCTCGATGATCGCGCCCCACCAGAGCGCAAAGCCGCCGCCATACACGGATTTGTGCCCCGCAAAATCACCATCCGCAAACAGGGGGTGTCCCGCGTGGCTGTTGCACAACCTCTCATAGGGAATCGCGGGATCGGTGTCCGGCCTGCTCTGGGCGTCCTTGGGAACGAAATCGGAGAAGAACCACTTGGCGTTGGTGATCACATTGACCGCATACTTCCCGATCGCGCGGGCAAACCGGGGATCATACCGGACCACGGGCAGCACATAGGGTAGAACGATCATGGTTTCCATGCTGAACGAGACTCCGAGTGCCTGTTCCCGCGTCCACCCCCGCCAGCCGATCATCAGCCCGTTCATTTCGTATTCGCCCCACCGTCCGGCATGCATGGCGCCCGTTTTGTGGTCGAACACCCACTCCAGCATCTTGCGGAGATCGAAGGAATGGCCTTTGGCATTCAAACGGGCGGCGGCCAGCACACCCATCGCAGCGCTGGGAATCTCGTACCATGGATTGGTTTCGTGCGCCTGGTAAACGGTCAGGGCCTTGACGGCCTCGTCCAGGTATTCCTGCTTTTTCAGCAGTTCATGGGAAAACAACATGACATAGGCATACCCGGCGACTGCATCAGGCTGGCGATACGTCGGGTCGTCCATGTAAGGGGTCCCCTTGTCCCACCGGTAACCCTGCGCATTGAAGTCATACCCGATTTGCCGGGCCATCCCGACTAGCCGTTTCACGCTGTTTTCCCACATCTCCAGAATGGCGGCATCCCGCGACAGCGCCAGCCGGATGATTGCCCCGGCCAGGGCGGTGATGTCCATCAGGTACCAATACTCGATCGCAAGGGATCGCTGCCCGATATAGTTGAGGAACAGGCCCTGCTCCCGGTTGTAAAAGGCACCGAGCGCGGGCGTGAATTCCCGGGCATCGTCCCCCCTGAGGATCTTTCCGGCAACCACGCATCCCAGGGTGATCAGCTCCCGGTTTTCCTCCTCGACCACCGTCCTGAAATATTTCACGCCCTGCGCATCGGCGCGCAACGCCCCATTGGCCGGGTTCATCAGGAAGGAATCAACCCGCTCGGCCAGGAACTGCCAGTCCGGCGGTGGCGTGGCGGGGATCGCCGGAAAATCCTTCAGCATATCGATGGCAATTTGCTGACTCAATAGACCCTCTTTTTCCCTTTAACCGTCAAACTCACAGCGAGCGACCTGGTTTCCCGCCACGACCAAGATTGCTGTACGGTCTCAACCATCGCCAGGATGTTTTCACGCGGCGTGCCAGGCTGGGTGTTGTGACGGGAACAACGGATGTAGCCTTCCCTGCGCTTACCCAGGGACTCCAAGAGGGCTACCGCCCCATCTTGCGGATATTGTCGATGCAGGTTTTCGCGCTCTCCATCGGGCCGATGGCATACTGCTCCTGTTCCACGACATACCACTTCACGACGGTCTCCTTCTCGAGAACATCGAAGATCTCAGGCCACTTCACCGTTCCCTCGCCCACCGCGGCCTTGGGATTGTCCGAACTGAATTCCTTCACATGGACGGACTCGATGCGCTTGCTGTACTTGCGCAGTATGGCGGGGACGTCCTGCTTGGCGCAGGTGGCCCACCCGATGTCCAGTTGAACCAGGAAATCCGCCGGCGTCTCGGAGAACAGTCGGTCGAGCCTGGTGACGCCGTTCTCGATCACAAACTCTTCCGCGTGGTTATGGAAGCCCACGCGCATCCCGCACTTCTTGGCTCGCACATAGGCGGCATTCAGGCGGTCAATGGTCTGCGACAGGTTCTTGAGGTCGACCCAGGGCACAATCAGGCGGTCGTTGCCAAGGATCTTGTTCATGGCCACGGTCTTCTCGAACGCGTCACCTTCCAGTCCATCCAGCCCGGTGTGCGCACCCGCGCACCGCAACCCGCAATCGTCGAGCATCTTCCGCAGGACGGCTCCTTCAAGGTTGTAGTAGCCGGCGAACTCCACTCCTTGATACCCCATTTCCGCAATCTTGCGCAGGGTTCCCGGGACGTCCAGGGGGGCCACGTCACGAAGTGAATACAATTGGATAGCTACCGGGATCCTGCTCTTCGTCATTGTCGTATCTCCTGAATAGTGTTGAATGATTCAATGCGGGGCCAACATGGACACCCAATCCTTAACTCGGCTGACAAGAAATCACACTGTCCCCGCAAATGCAATGAATATGACCGCAAGCGACACCGGCACAACCCTACTTCAGATCGATACGGGCAGCCGTGCGCAGCGTCACAGGGCCGATCAATCCTGACTCCTGGAGTTCGTCCGTCTTCTTCAAGAGTCGCCAGGTGCTGAACGTGAGGCGTCCCGTCGGATTGGGTTTCCCTTCCTGCAGCCAAGCCGGCCAGGTCTTGAGCGAGCCATCGTCATTGCATTCGCAATCCGGGGGCAGGAGTTCATCACCGATCATGCGGTTGATCCACAGGTTGACGACGCGGACCTGCAGCACATTCTCGCCGCTTTTAAGCGCATCCGTGACATCCACCCGGTACGGCGGCTTCCAGAGAATCCCGAGATCCTTGCCATTGAGTGTCACCCCGGCCATAACCTGCACCCCTCCAAGATCCAGAATTCTTCTGCCTTCCAACGTCTGGTTTCCGGCTTCTGGAGAAAAGGCGAAGACCTTTCGATAGGTCGCCGTGCCCGAGAAGTACTTCACGCCGGGATCGGGGTGCTGACTCCATGAAATCAGCTTGTCGAAGGCGATGATGGAAGGAGCCCCCCGATCCGGCGGGAAGCTTACCTCCCAGGGGCCGCCAATCTCCAGCGGTTCAGGCAGCGCGCCGACCTCGACCCGGCGACTCCTGCCGTCCGCCGTCTCGACCTCATACATGCCGGCTTGCGACACTGTACCGTTCACCAGGTCCATTGCCGGGGGCTGATCCGATTCAGGCAACGCCGCCCCATTCCGGGTCACGCGGACAACCTGCCTCGCCGGGTGCGCCTCCTGCCGGAAAACAATGAACGCCGAGCCGCTCGGACCGAACTGCAACGGCACGGAGGTACAGCCATTCGTCCCCGTCTGGAAGAAGGGAATGAGTTTCACGGCCCCTGTCTCCGGATCCCACAGTTCGGGCTGTTTCCCCGCCACCCGGAATGTGCAAATGGCGTTGAGTGACTCGTTGACACACGAGGCTACAAAGTAGACCTCTGCGCCGTCCACCTTGCGATGGATCCATCTGACAGCCTTGTCGGAACTGAAATCGCAATCCACACCAAGCTTCTTCAGGACGACTTCCGGCTTCATGCCCCGGAACACGCGGCCTTTGCCGACTGCGCGTTCCATGACGGCCTTGTCCGTCCCCCACAATTCCGCCACCAGCTTCTTCAACTCGGCATCGGCCTGCGGATACCCAGCAAGACCCGGCGTGGCTTCAGGAGCCGATCCCAGGATGACGGCCCCCTCCTCCACCAGCGTCCTGATCTTCCGCAGCATGGGCACGCTCATGTTTTTGGTGTTGGTATTGGAGAGGACCAGAAGCCGGTACCGCATCCCGGATGGAACGGCAAGCAACCCGTTTTCCACGGTGACCTGCTCCAGGAATGCCTTGGGGCTGATGCCGTCGTAATCATACCCTGTCAAGGACAGCAGATTGAACCGTTGCATCGGCTCCTCCGGGTGCAGGCTCAGAACATCGGCGACGAAAAGCCCCTGCCGCAACATGTACTGGCAGCGGGTGAGGTATTGATGCCAGGCTTTGGAGTCCTCCCACCAGGTTTGCGTCCGCTCATAATGCAGGCCATAGGGTCCCATGCTCATCCCGGGTTTCAGATCCCTCGTCCACGGTTGCATCGCGTAGCGATGGATGATGAAACGATTCACGCCTTCGGTGAATATGCGATCACCGCGCGCCTTGATGTTCGCCGGGTGTCCCCGCCACTTCTCGCGCTTGTTGGAGGTGAAGGCCTCGGCCCCGACAACCGGTCTGCCGTTGACATGCGCGGCGGAAGCCATCGCCTTCGGCGACCAGTCAAGACGTCCACCGCCACACCACCAGAACTCACAAATCGGCTCATCGACCTGATTGATCACATCCATATCAAGCGCCGGAGTCCCGTACGCCTCCATCGAGAGTTTCAGCCCGCGCTCGTGGGCCAATTTCAACAAAACCCCGATGTAGTTGGCCTCAAGCAAATCAGAGGCCGTCTGGCGCAGGTCCCAGAGGAAACGCTCGGTCTGGTCAACGCTGTCCACATACCGGCCGGCCAGCACCGGTAGGTAGGGCAGCATATCGTAACCGCGCAGGCGCTTGAATTCCTCGCGCATTTTCGGGGTCCAGTTTCCCGCGCCAACCTCCCAGCTGTCCACATGGGTGGCCACGAAGGCTTTGCCAGCCAGCGGCCCGACGTCCTTGACCAGCTTGCCGATCATCCCGTTGAAATGTGTCTCGAGAGCCTCCTTGCTCATCTTGTCGCACTCAGGGCCGGCGCCCGAGGCGGGGGCAGGGTGGCTTTTGGCCCCGGTAAACGTGTGACCGAAACGGACCAGTGTCCAGCTTGCCACGTTGGAGCTTCCGAGAGAGGGCGGGACCGCCTCAAGCGGAGGTGCCACCCACACCAATTTACCCGCCTCATCCATCCGTGATGTCAGGTCGACGATACGCTCCCGGGCAATCATGGAGCCTGAGGGAGCCGCCGCCTCCCGGTCCGTCCCCGTGCTGTAGCCGGAGATGTACTTCCACGACACGGACTTGGCGGGCAGATTCAAAATTTCCGCCGGTGCCGGGGTTGGGAACGCCAGCACGGCAATATCCTTGTAGTAGGCGTCGAGAGGAACCGGCCTCCGGAGCAGCCCTTCAAATTTCTCCCCGCCAGGCACACGCGTTTCGCTGGACACAACCACCTGCATTGCCTGGTCCAGCGGAACCCAGGGTCCCCCGCTGCCGTTCCAGCCGGCATCGTTATTCATATTCACTTCCAGACCCAGCCGCTGCGCCTCGGAAACCAGATGCGTGAAGAGGGCGCGCCACTCGTCACTCATAAAGGCCACCGGCCCCTTGGGGGTGCCCTGATCCACCTCCATAAGAGTCATCCCGCCGAGACCCGCACGTTTCATGGCTTCAAGATCGGCCGTGATCCCCTCGCGCGTGATATTGCCGTTGAGGAAAAAAGCATAGACCCACGGCCTGGCGGCATCAGGCGGGTTCAGAAAACCGCGTTCCAGGTCCACCCCGGCCGCTTCAAGCCGCGCACACGCCGAGGACATCACCATCCCTATCACCAAGCTGAATATCAGTTTCTTTGTCATGCGCTTCTCCCAATCAAACCATACCACAGCCTTTTCCTGGCTGTCCCCCATCTTTTCGGGTGGTCATGAAACTGGTTGCCGACGGGAAGAGCTGATGAAGCCAGCGACGGAGTCGATCAGACCGCTTTCCTGCAATCCGGTCCAGGCCCCTGTCCGCAGGGTCATGGGGCCGGGCAGGCCAGCTTACCGGGTTTCAATCTTATAGACACACGCATGGTCGCAGGGCTTCTCCCGGGGGACCGAGAGGGTCAGCCCGTCGTCATTCTGGCGCCACTGGATCGCTTCACTGGACCCAAGCATGCTCACGGCAGAGATCGTCATGTCGGGTAATGCCGTTTTGCCCAGGGCCCTCACCGCCACTTCCCTGTCAGGCCATGCCGGACAGATGGCGTAAACCGAATTCCCTTTCGACGTGAACCTGATCTCCACGGGCGAATCATCGCGGAAGACCCGCCAGGGCATCGTCCCGTAGATGGCCTCCTGGTTCGTCGCCAGCCACGCCCCGACCTCCAGCAAGCGGTCAACACACGGCTGGGGAATGAGACCCTCGGCCGTGGGGCCGACATTCAGGAGGTAATTCCCGCCCTTGCTGACAATGTCAACGAGGTGGGCAACGACCTGCCCGGCAGACACCCAGTTATGATCGTTCTGATTGAAGCCATAACTGGTGTTCATGGACCCGGGATTTTCCCATTCAAACCCCAGGGCCTTCTCCGCAATCTCGTTGTCGCCGGTGGAAATGTAATCGCAATGGGGAGGCGGGATTGTCGCGGGGAACCTGCACCCCTTGATCCGGCTGTTCACGACGCACTCCGGCCTCGCCCGCCTGATGGCCTGGTAAAGATCCTCCACCTGGGCATCGGTCTTCATGTCGATCTCATCAAACCAGAGAACATCCGGCTTATAATTTTCCAGGAGTTCCTCGACCTGCGGCTTCGCAAAGGTCTCCATGTAACGATCGAAATCCTCACGCGTGGATTCCGGGAAATCCCAGACGTTGCTCTGCTTGTACCGGTTCCCCGGCCCCTGGGGGCGGGACCAGTCGCGATCCGTGGAATAGTAGCACCCGAACCGGATGCCGGCTTCACGGCAGGCATCCGCCAGCTCCCGGGTCACATCCCGGCCGAAGGGGGTGGCGTCGACGACGTTGTACGGCGTTAACCGCGACTTGAACATGCTGAAACCGTCATGGTGCTTGGTGGTCAGCACGATGTATTTCATGCCCGCTTTTTTTGCGATTTCCACCCAGGCCCTGGCGGCGAATTTGGCCGGGTTGAATTTGCCGGCCAGGAGCTCGTACTCCCTGACGGAGATCTTTTCGCTGAACATGATCCACTCGGAATATCCCGTCGGATAGACCTTGTCCTTCCACACCCCGGCGGGAATTGAATACAGCCCCCAATGGATGAACATGCCGAACCGTGCTTCACGCCACCACTGAATGCGCTGATCTCTGGTCATCGTCGCGTCTCCTCCGCGGCCGGGGTGCTTTTCCCGGTCCGGTACACAGTGAATTCATAAATGGACCAATTATACAGAATGTTCATGCCGGTCTGTGTTATCCGAATGAAGCGCGCGCGCTGTTCGGGAAAGGTTATGGTGGTGATCCCCAATTGCCCCGCCCCGGTGGCCACAGGAGCACTCCAACTCACTCCGTCATTGGATACCGACACCGAATACCGGTCCGGCGAATCCCACAGGGCCCAGGTATTATCGAGCACGATTTTGTCAAAGGTCTGCCGCTGTTGCATGTCGACCTGAAACCACTGCCCGGGATACTGGGGCCTGGTCATGTCGCGCCATCCGGTCCATGCATCCCCGTCAATGGCATTCGCCGCCGAGGTATCGACCGGGATATTGTGTCCGCTGAAGGGGTACGTGCCGTCGGGGACGGAGGCTGATGCGACCCATGCCTTGCTCTCAAGCTTCACGTCATTCGCCGGGGGCGGGGGCAGGGGCTTGGGCGAACTGAGCGGAAGACGGCCCAGCCCGGTGAAGTTCCAGACACCCGGCTCCACCGTGAATTTCACATAGTCGGCATCCTCGCCTTCCCAGGCAACACCCTTGACCCCGCCACAATAGGCTCCCTTCCAGAGAAGGGCGCCGTTGACCATGATGGCGTTCAGCGTGCTGAAGGAGCCTTTGGGAATCCCCACAATGGCCGTGGTTTCGGCGGGGGAGATCAACTTCAGGGAATATTCGGTGGCGGTTTTCTTCACGTCCACCGTAACCGCTCCCTTGATTGAGGGCACCACGACCTTGATGGCCGTCAGAAAGGCTTCCTTGGGCAGAACATGATAGCGGCTCCAGCCCGGGGCCTCCGGGGCGACGCCCGCAATGTTCTGGGACAGAATGATCGCAGGGGGGTTCCACCCGTGATTCAGTGATGAGGGCGCTTCATACGCGTCGGTATAGGAGGCCCACCACCGGTCATACCCTTCCCACAGCGTTGTGAAGCTGCAGGGGATCATGGTCTTGAAGCGGTCATACATCCTGAGCAAGGCGTACTCCTGCCTACCCATGGTGCAAAGTGCCTCAAACACCCACCGGTCAAAGAAATTGCTGGCGTAAAACTTTCTGGTCAGCACGCTGGAATAGATAGACTCCCACTTCGAACGGTCCGCAAGCCCGGAGTTGATGGCCATGGCATTGGCCCGGTCGTCCGGCATCCTCACCTGGGTGGACTGGTAATAGCTGCCTTTCCAGTAGGTGCTGTCAAAGGTGCTCCTGAGGCTTTCGAGCCGGGCGTCAATAACGGGCAGATCCGCCTCATGGCCGGTGAGCAGCGCGATTTTCCGCAGCGTCTGCAGGTCCATGTAGAGGAAGCAGGTCTCAATGACGGCTGTGTCCTTGAATTCCTTGCCCCAATCGAACCAGGTCCGCGGATTGCCGGATTGATAGACTTCCAGCAGGAACGTTTTGGTCTGGTCGTAGACGGCGCGGATCGACTCCAGGTCGCCGGTATGCAGATAATAAAACCAGAGGCCATATTCGCCGAGAAATTCCAGGTGCTGGCCGGGATAGAACTTGGGCTCCAGTTTTCTGAGGACCAGATCCTTGCACAAGGCATGGGAGGCCTTGTCGAAGACATAAAAACACTGGTTCAGCTCAGGGGTGCCATCGCCCCAGAACCCGACGCGCTCCCGGTCCGGGCAATCATAAAACCAGTCGCGCATGCAGACATATGCGGTCCGGGCCGCCTTCTTCCAGAGAACATTATAGTCCTCGTCGTTGCATTCAAACGACCCCGCGAACGTGGTGTCGTAGCCCGTTTCACGATACTGCACGGCCTTCACGGTGACGCCGGCGGGAATCGTGTAGATGGCCCCTTCCCCGCTGACCCAGTTCTGAGCCTCATAGGTGTGATCCCCCGCCTTGGTTGTAACCGTCTCCGTGGGGGTCAGATAGAGGACAAGCGGATTGCTGGAGTTGAGACTGATCTCCCTGCCGGCTGGAGCCGCAACCTGGATCCGGGGCTGGAAGTGGCAGTTGTACGGCATCGTGCAAACCAGCTTCCATGTGCCCGTCTCGCACCGGGGCAGGTCCCTGGAGAGGTGGATGTACTCTTTTATTCCGAAATCTTTGATCATTGAGGTTTTCCTTTATACTCCTGACATCACGCTGACGGGAAAACACGGAAGCCCGCAATCCACGTCACGGGTCGAAAAAGATTCCGCTGACCGTCACGAGATCCCCGCGGATCCGGTTCAGCCTGAACT
>Ga0007794_10000259_pt1 | contig 16575 bp, 16 predicted proteins | sample CryBogmetaGMA5M_FD_60365 | JGI IMG/M metagenome (GOLD analysis project Ga0007794, IMG submission 60365) | Freshwater microbial communities from Crystal Bog, Wisconsin, USA - MA5M | ecosystem: Environmental > Aquatic > Freshwater > Lake | place: Crystal Bog, Wisconsin, USA | collected 2009-07-06
AGGGTTGGGGGAATGCCACGCCAGCAAAGCGGGCATCAAGTTGACGCATATTCCCTACAAAGGCAGCGGCCCCGCAGTGATCGATCTATTGGCGGGTCGCGTGCAGTTGGGCTATTCCACGCCGCCAGCTGTTCTGCAACACATCAAGTCGGGCCGATTGATTCCACTTGCCGTCACCACACCTCACCGATTTGCGCAGCTTCCCGACGTGCCGACTGTGAGCGAACTGGGCTACGCCGGCGCATCGATCACCACTTGGTACGGCTTGTTTGGCCCTGCCAAGATGAATCCAGAGTTAGTTGAAAAGATCTCCCAAAGCCTAGCAACAGAAGCACGTCGCAACCCAGCCACAAAAGACCGCATCATCTCGGGCGGCATCGACCCCGTGTTTGGTACCCCCGCGGAATTTGCAACGAGCTTGAAGAAAGAAAGAGAGCAAATTCTTTCGACAGCCAAGCTGATTGGGTTTGAAAAAGACAAATAGAACGAGCCGCAATGGCTTTCCAAGAGTTCAGCTCTTGCGTTAACTCTTTGGCAAATGCTGCCGCATCATTGATCACGCGATTGAGTGCGTCCATATGGTTGGCACGGTAGCAACAAACATGTCCACGCGACCCGCGAGCAACTCGACCGTCGCAGGACCACTGCCTTTGAAAGGCACGTGCGATCTCCGTATCGGGGAACTTCTGTTCCGTTTTTACTCATATTAGGCCCATAGCTTAAGCAAGAGATTACACATGAAGAGATAATCACACGCCAAAGCGGCCTACTGCACCGTGGTAAGTCCATCAACGTTCATTTGAAATATCGCCCATGGAAATTAAAGTCAATTTTCTTGACAAGCTTCGTCTTGAAGCCAAATTCGATGACTTCACGGTAGTCGCTGATCAGCCTATCCGTTACAAGGGAGATGGCTCGGCCCCTGGTCCATTCGATTATTTTTTAGCCTCATCGGCTTTGTGTGCGGCCTACTTCGTGAAGCTGTACTGCGTGACACGCAATATTCCTACCGAAAACATCCGTCTTTCGCAAAATAACATCGTTGATCCGGAGAACCGTTACCAACAGATTTTCAAGATCCAAGTGGAGTTGCCATCGGATATCCCAGAAGTAGACCGTCGAGGGATTTTGAACTCGATTGAGCGTTGCACGGTCAAAAAAGTAGTGCAAGCCGGGCCCACGTTTGTCATCGAGGAAGTAGAGAGCTTGGATGCCGATGCGCAGTCTTTGCTGACGCTCAAGCCCAGCGCTGACACGCACACTTTTATCGCGGGCAAGGATTTGCCGCTGGAGCAAACCATCGCCAACATGTCGGGCGTTTTGGCCAGCTTGGGCATCAAAATTGAAATTGCTTCGTGGCGCAACATCATCCCCAATGTGTGGTCCTTGCATATCCGCGATGCGCATTCGCCCATGTGCTTTACCAATGGCAAGGGCGCGACCAAGGAAAGCGCGTTGGCCTCGGCGTTGGGCGAATACATCGAGCGGCTCAATAACAACCATTTCTACGCGGGCTCTTTTTGGGGAGAAGACATTGCCAATGCTGCGTTTGTGCATTACCCGAATGAACGCTGGTTCAAGCCTGGCAAAAAAGATGCACTGCCTGCTGATATTCTGGATGACTACTGCCTCAGCATTTACAACCCCGATGGCGAGTTATATGGCTCGCATCTGGTGGACACCAACTCCGGCAATACAGAGCGCGGCATCTGTTCGCTACCTTATGTGCGGCATTCAGACGGCAAGGTGGTGTACTTCCCGTCGAACCTGATTGAAAACTTGTTTGTCAGCAATGGCATGAGTGCGGGCAACACGCTGGTCGAAACGCAGGTGCAGTGCCTGTCCGAAATTTTCGAGCGGGCAGTCAAGCGTGAAATCTTGGAGGGTGAAATCTGTTTGCCTGATGTGCCAAACACCGTGTTGGCCAAATACCCCAGCATCTTGGCCGGCATTCAAGGCCTCGAAGAACAAGGCTTCCCCGTGCTGGTGAAAGACGCGTCGCTGGGCGGCATCTACCCGGTCATGTGCGTCACCTTGATGAACCCACGCACAGGCGGTGTCTTTGCGTCGTTCGGCGCACACCCAAGCTTTGAAGTGGCGTTGGAACGCAGCCTGACCGAATTGCTGCAAGGCCGCAGTTTTGAAGGCCTGAACGATTTGCCCCCGCCCACGTTCGAGAGCAACGCGGTCACTGAGCCCAATAACTTTGTTGAACACTTCATCGACTCCAGCGGCATCGTGTCGTGGCGCTTTTTCAGCGCAAAAGAAGACTTCGAGTTTGTGGAATGGGATTTTTCAAGCCAAGGTGAAAACGCCAATGCCGAGGAAGCGGCAACCTTGTTTGGCATTCTCGAAGACATGGGCAAAGAGGTTTACACGGCGGTATATGACCAGTTGGGCGCCATCGCCTGCCGGATTTTGGTGCCCGGGTATTCGGAGATTTATCCCATAGAAGATTTGATCTGGGACAACACCAACAAGGCCTTGCTGTTTCGCGCCGACATTCTGAATTTACATCGCTTAGACGATGCCAGCTTGTCTGCCCTGCTGGATCGCCTGGAAAACAGTGAGCTCGATGAGTACTCTGACATTGCCACGTTGATCGGCATTGAATTCGATGAAAACACAGAGTGGGGTCAACTGACCGTGCTCGAGTTGAAATTATTGATTCATCTCGCTTTGAAGAGATTTGACGAAGCGCAAGAACTGGTGGGGGCCTTTCTTCAGTACAACGACAACACCGTCGAGCGCGGATTGTTTTACAAGGCCTTAAACGTGGTGCTTGAAGTGCTGCTCGATGAAGACCTCGAACTGGAAGACTATGCGGTCAACTTCCGTCGGATGTTTGGCAACGCTCGGATGGACGCCGTCATGGGTTCAGTGGATGGCAGCGTGCGTTTCTTCGGATTAACACAAACGAGCATGAAACTTGAAGGGCTCGACAGACACCACCGTTTGATCGACAGCTACAAAAAATTGCATCAGGCACGCGCCAAAGTGCCAACTGGAATCTAGGATGATTTTTCGGGCAACTGTCATCGCACTTGGGCTGAGTTTGTGGGCCAGCGCGGGCACGGCGCAAACACTGAGTGACGCCGAACTGGGCTTGCGCATCATGGCCAACCGCCAGCAAGGCAATTGCGTCACCTGTCATCAGGTCACCGTTTTGCGTGATGCCCAAGGCATTGACGGTGCCGCTGGCAAGCAAGGTGACTTTGGTCCCTCTCTCGACGGCGTGGCAAACCGTTATAGCTTGGCGCAGCTGCGCCAATGGGTCATGGATGCGCGCAAGATGAGCCCCAACACGTTGATGCCGCCCTTTGGCACCCTAGAAGGCACGACGCACGCCAGCCCACCCCGCCCGATGCTCAGCCTAGAGGAAATAAACAAGGTGACAGCAGCCTTAGCCACTTTGCGCTAAAGTCCGCAACCATGTTGAACCCCCAGACATCGTTGGCTCGTCGTTCCTGCCTCGCGCACTTGAGCGTAGGTACGGCAGGGTTGCTTGGCTCGTCACTTGCATGGTCCGCAAAAGACCCTAATTCTCAAGCTGACCTACTTTCTCGCGGCTTAGCAGCCACAGGCATTGACATCACACTGCCGGCGTTGGCTGACAACAGCAACGCCATCCCTCTGCAGTTCACACTGCAAGCGCCTGCAGGTCAACAGCTGGTTGGTTTTGAAATCATCGCCCCTGAAAACCCAAACCGTGTCATCTTGCGGTTCAAGCTAGGGCAAGCCCAAACACGCTTGACGTTTAGCACCCGCATTCGCCTCGCCATGACTCAGGAAGTGTGGGTGTTGGCAAAACTCAACAACGGAACCAGCCTAGGTCGCGCCGCCCACACCGTGGTCACCGCCACGGCTTGCTTTGACGAGACCTGAACAACATGGCACAGACACTGGACATTCCTGTTCGCCTCTCCATCTCTGGGGCTGTGCGTCCCAACGCTGAGGTCGAAGTGCGTTTATTGCTAGGGCACATCATGGAAACAGGATTTCGACACGACAGTTCAGGCGCGCCAGTAACCAAAGATATTTTGCAATTCGTCAAAGTGCACATGGGTGACGCACTGATCTTTGAAGCAGAGTTAGGCACTGGCATGGCCGCCAACCCGATGTTCTTTTTCTCATTCACCTTGCCGCCACAAGCGGGTGACATGGTGGTGAGCTGGACGGACCACCAAGGTCGCACCGGCCAAATGAGCCGCCCCCTGCTCTATCGCTAAACACCATGCACCCACGCAGCTTATGGCGATGCATGCTGGGTCTGCTTATAGGCCTAGGACAGCCCATGCTGTCGAGCGCGCAAACCCAGATTAGCGGTAACCAGTTTTTAACTTCACAGCTGCAGGCCATGCAGCAAGACGCCGATGTCAACCCCATCACACTGTGGGTCGAAAAAGGCCAAGCTTTGTGGCGCGACACCTGCCAAAGCTGCCACCAGTCACCCGAGACCTTGCGCACATCGGCGGCTGAACACCCTCGCTTGATCACACGTAACAACAACACCCACTTGATCAACCTAGAAGATCAAATCAATGTGTGTCGTGAGCGTGTGGGGCAACAGCCCAAAGGGTTGGAAGACAACGACACGCTGTCACTCAGTGCCCTGCTCCACAGCGTAGCCAAGGGCCAAAGCATTCACCCGCAGCCCCCAACGGATGCGCTAGGCCAGCAACGATGGCAAGCCGAGTTGGCACAAGGTGCACAGCTATACGCCACGCGCATAGGACGGCTCAACTTGGCCTGTGTCCATTGCCACGATGGCAAGGTAGGCGCGAACCTTCGAGCCGAGGTGGTGAGCCCAGGCCACCCATCTGGTTTTCCAATCTACCGTTTGAATTGGCAAAACATGGGTTCGATAGACCGGCGTTTGCGCGCTTGCTACTCGGGCGTGCAAGCCACCTTGCCATCACCAGGAAGTCAGCCCTTGCGGCAACTAGAGCTCTACCTCAAGGTGCGTGCCAACGGTATGCCAATAGACGGTCCATCGATCCGGCGCTGATTACACCAAGGTCAAGCCATGCTTGCGCAAGGGTAAGTCGCGCTGTGGTTTGCCCGTGGCGGCGTAAATCGCGTTGAGCACGGCAGGGCCCACGACGCAAATGGTCGGCTCGCCCACGCCGCCCCAGAAGTCACCGGTAGGTACCAACACAGTTTCGACCTTCGGGGTCTCTTTCAGGTGCATCAGTGGGTATGTGTCGAAGTTGCGCTCTTTCATGCGCCCCTTCTCTACCGTGTTCTCACCCAAGAAGACACCCGACAAGCCCATGACCACCGAGCCCTCAATCTGGGCTCGCACTTGCGCGGGGTTGACCACATGGCCCGAGTTCAACGCAAACACCATGCGGTGAATCTTGACCTCACCCTTAGGCGATACCGACACCTCGGCCGTCGCAGCCGAGTAACTGGCATAGCCCATGAATTGCGCGATGCCGCGGAAAACGCCCGGAGGCAGCGGCTTACCCCAGTCGCCCGCTTCTGCCGCGGCGTTGAGCACACCCAAATGCTTGGGGTGGTTCTTCATCAGCGCACGGCGAAACTCCAGCGAGTCTTTGCCTGCTGCACGCGCACACTCTTCAAGGAAACACTCCATGTAGATGCCGTTTTGGTTGGTGTTCACACCTCGCCACGGACCGACCGGCACATGGGTGTTACGCATCACGTATTCGGTCAGCAAATTAGGGAAGGTGTAGCCCAGTTGGGCATCACCTGCCTCTTCCCAAAAGCCTTGCAATTGGCGGACGTCTTTGTTGTTCTTGATGGCCATCGGTGCCAACAACGCATTCAAAGACTGACCTGACACGCGCACATGAAACGCCGTCATGTTGCCCTTGTCGTCAATGCCGGCAGACATCTTGGCCATCGAGATGGGACGGTAAAAGTCGTGGGTCATGTCTTCTTCACGGCTCCAAACCAGCTTGATGGGTTTGCCCGGAAACTTTTTTGCCACCTGTGCCGCTTGATCCACATACTCTTGATGACCCCCACGACGGCCTAGGCCACCACCCAAGTCCATCTTGTAAACATCGCACTGCGCCAAAGGAAAACCGGTAGCTTCAGCCAACGCTGCGAGTGAGCCTTCGGCACTTTGCGTAGGTACCCAAGCCTCGGCGCGGTTACCTGTGATGCGAACCGTGCAGTTCATCGGCTCCATCGTGGCGTGAGCCAAGAAGGGGCTGGTGTAAGTGGCTTCCACTTTCTTGGCAGCTTGTGCGATGGCGGCAGGTGCATCGCCTTCTTTGCGTTGCCAGAAATCGCCAGTGGCCGTGAGTCCTTCACGCAACATGGCATCGATGGTCGCGCTGGATTTGTCGCCATTCACGCCGTCGTCCCATACCACGGGCAATTCAGCCAACGCCGTCTTCGCGCGCCAGAAGGTGTCTGCCACCACGGCCAATGTGCTGTCGTTGATCTTGACAACGCCTTTGACACCGCGCATCTTGGCGATCTTGGTTTCGTCATAGCTGACCAACTTGCCACCAAACACGGGGCTTTGCATGACCGCTGCATTGAGCATGCCGGGCAACTGCAAGTCGATGCTGAAGGTTTTACGACCGTCCACTTTGTCAGCCGTATCCAAACGCCGCATTGACTTGCCGGCAATGCGCCATTGGCTTGGTTTCTTCAGGGTGATCTTGGTCGGATCGGGGGCTGTGAGTTTGGCAGCGTCGTCAGCGACTTTGCCGTAACTCAGGGTTCGGCCAGAAATGGCATGCGTGATGACCCCTTCTTTGGTCATCACTTCAGCCACTGGCACATTCCAGCGGTTGGCCGCAGCTTGCATGAGCATCGTGCGTGCCGCAGCACCACCTCGTCGCACGTAATCGTGCGAGGTACGAATGCCACGACTACCGCCAGTGGACATGTCGCCCCAAGCACGCTTACGCGCCAAGCTCTGGCCAGGGGTCGGCATTTCTGTGGTGACTTTGGACCAATCGCAATCCAGCTCTTCAGCCACCAGTTGCGCCAACCCAGTGCGCGTGCCCTGCCCCATTTCGGAACGGGCAATGCGAATGACTACCGTGTCATCGGGTTTAACCACCACCCAGATGTTGATTTCGTTAGGGGTCAGCGTGGTGTACGCAGCTTGCGCCATGGCGTCAGGGGCGAAGCTCAGACCCAAAGCCAAGCCACTGCCAACGGCAGCAGAGCTAACCAAGAAGTGGCGGCGTGAGGTGTGGATTGTGGAGGTGTCCGTCATGATGTGTTTCCTCAGGCTTGTTCGTTGATGTCAACTGACTCATAGGACGCCAAAACGTCGCCCAATTTCATTTGGCCAGCTGCCACATGAATGGCATCACGAATGCGCTGATAGGTACCGCAACGACAAATATTGCTCATGGCTTCGTCAATGTCGGCGTCAGTGGGTTTAGGGGTTCGCGCGAGCAACGCCGCCGCCGCCATCACCTGACCCGACTGGCAATAACCACATTGGGGAACATCCAACTCGGCCCAAGCTTTTTGTATGGCGTGGGTGGCATTTTTGGACAAACCTTCAATGGTGGTGACCTTCATCTCACCCACAGCCGAGACAGGAATAGAGCACGAGCGTGCGGGCTGACCATTGAGGTGCACCGTACATGCACCACATTGCGCCACACCACAGCCATATTTGGTACCCGTCAGTCCCAGTACTTCTCGCAGTGCCCACAGCAGGGGCATTTGCGGTTCGGCGTCGACAGTGCGAACGGTTCCATTGACGTTGATTTTCATAACTTGTTTCCTTGTGTCATCAAGTGGGTTAATCTCGCGTCAAAAGATAATACATTCTCAAGCCAAATACCGCACCCGAGGTTTGGCAAGGTTGAGTGCTTTAGGTGACTTGAACTCAAAGTAATCAAGTTAGTATTTGTCGCGCATCTAATCAATCGCATCAACCCCCAGAAGAAGGAGACGACAACATGCAACGCAGAAAATTTGTCACCAGTGCAGGCATTGCCGGTGGTATTGCATCCACGCTGGCAGCACCCGCCATTGCGCAATCGACCCGCCCCGAGATCCGTTGGCGCTTGGCATCGAGCTACCCCAAGTCGTTAGACACGATTTACGGTGCGGTCGACAACATGTGCAAACGGGTGGCTGAGCTCACAGATGGCCGTTTCAAAATCAGCATGCACGCTGCAGGTGAACTGGTGCCCGCGCTACAAGTGTTTGATGCCGTGCAAAGTGGCTCCGTTGAAGCGGGGCACAGCGCTAGCTATTTCTATATTGGTAAAGACCCTGCTTTCGGCTTTGCCACTGCCCTGCCCTTTGGCTTGAACGCACGTGGCCAAAACGCCTGGATGTATTTGGGTGGCGGCCAAGAGTTGATGAACGATTTTTTCTCTAACTACGGCGTGAGCCATTTGCCCGTGGGCAATACCGGCGCCCAAATGGCCGGCTGGTACCGCAAAGAAATCAAAACGGTCGAAGACCTCAAAGGCTTGAAGTTCCGCGTCGGTGGGTTGGCTGGCATGGTCTTGTCCAAACTCGGCGTGGTGCCCCAGCAACTGGCTGCGGGCGACTTGTACCAAGCCTTGGAAAAGGGTGTGATTGATGCCGCTGAGTTTGTCGGCCCTGCCGACGACGAGCACTTAGGCTTGCACAAAGTAGCCAAGTACTACTACTACCCCGGTTGGTGGGAAGGCTCGGCCACCCTGTCGCTGTTCATCAACCCCAAGGCCTTGGCCGCGTTGCCACCTGAATACGCAGCAGCCCTGCGCGTGGCGGCGGCAGAAGCCAACCAGTGGTCTACGGCCAAGTACGACGTGACCAACCCACAAGCTCTGCGCCGTTTGGTGGCTGGCGGTGCGCAACTGCGGCGCTTCCCGACGCAGGTGCTCAACAAGTGCAATACAGCGGCCACCGAGTTGTACGCTGAGTTGTCTGAGAAGAGCCCTGCGTTTAAGAAAATCTTTACGCCATGGTCCAAGTTCCGCGACGAGCAAGTGATGTGGTCGCAGTTCTGCGAAATGCCGTTCGACAATTACATGGCAACACGCAAAACTTAAAACGCAACGGAACTGAGGCATGCAGCAATTGAATGTGATCGGCTGCGGCCGCGTGGGACAAACCATCGCGCGGCTGCTGTTTGACAAAAATCTGGTCACACTTCAAGACCTTCACTCCCGCAACCTCGCCAACGCCGAGCAAGCAGCCCGCTTTCTCGGCGCTGGTACCCCCGTGGCCCATTTGACTGACATGCGGGCAGCAGAGGTGTGGATGATCTCGGTCCCAGACTCGCACATTGCCAGCGTCGCTCAGCAGTTGGCCGACAGTTTGGCGCCTGATGCGCCGCCAGCCATCGCCTTTCACTGCAGTGGTTTTTTAAGCGCACAAGCCTTAGCGCCTTTGCATGCCAAAGGTTGGCAAGTCGCCAGCGTGCACCCCGTGTTGAACTTTGCGGCCCCTGAAACAGGCGTGCGCCAATTTGCAGGCACCCCCTGCGCCCTCGAAGGTGACCCTGAAGCCGTCGACTGGTTGCGCACGCACTTGTCTGCCATTGCCGGCGTTTGCTTTGATATCAACAGCGACCACAAAGCGCTGTATCACGCAGCGGCCGTGTTCTGCAGCAACTTCACGGGCGTGCTGCAAGGCATTGCGCAAGACGCTTGGCACAGCGCTGGCGTGTCACCCGAGATGGTGCAAACCTTGAACCGTGCCTTACTCAACAGCACCGTCGACAACCTGCTGACCCTGGGCCCCGCACAAGCCTTAACTGGCCCGGCCGCTCGCGGCGACACGGCGGTGGTGAATGCACAAGCGGCCGTGGTCGCGCAATGGAACCCTGTGGCTGCAAATGCCTACCGAGCATTGAGCGAACTCGCCGTCTCACTCAAACAAAATGGCACCACTTTGCCACCACCATGACCCGACTCGAACGCGCGCTATCCATTGCCGACCTGCGTGACCTAGCGCGGCGGCGCTTACCTGCTTCGGTGTTTGAATTCATTGATGGCGGGGCCGAAGACGAACGCACGTTGGCAGACAACCGCCACGCGCTCACCCGTCACCGAATCGTGCCACGCGTTCTGGTCGATGTGGCCAACCCCAACCTCGACACCCAAATTTTTGATCAAACCTGGGCCGCTCCTTTTGTGGTGAGCCCCATGGGTTCTTGCGTACTCGGTTGGCCTGAGGCCGACATTGCCATTGCACGTGCAGCCACCGCGCATGGCATCGCGTACACCTTGTCCACCATGTCAACAACCAGCATTGAACGCATGGCGCGTGCGGTGCAAGGGCGTTTGTGGTTTCAGCTCTATGTACTGAAAGATCCCAGCGTGAACGACAAGCTGGTCGCGCGCGCACAAGCGGCAGGCTATGAAGCCTTGGTTGTTACCGTCGACTTACCCGTAGGCGGAAAACGCGAACGCGACTTGCGCAACGGCATCTCTATCCCGCTGCGCTTTAAAGGTAAGCACCTTTGGGAGGGCCTGACGCACCCTGCTTGGGCATGGCAAATGATGCGCGCCGGACTGCCTGAGTTTGAAAACGTGCGCGACCTCATGGGCGAGGAAGGCGCAGGCTTAACCATTGCCGCACGCGTAGGTCAAAGCCTGAACGCCAGCTACCAGTGGTCTGACTTGGCACGCTTGCGCGACCAATGGAAGGGCAAGTTGCTGGTCAAAGGCGTGCTGCACCCTGCGGATGCATCACGCATGGCAGAGATGGGCATCGACGGCGTCTGGGTGTCTAACCACGGGGGGCGTCAGCTTGACGGTGCTATCGCTGCGGCTGATGCAGTTCCCGCCATTCACGCCGCATTGCAAGGACGCGCAACCTTGATCATGGACTCTGGTGTGCGACGCGGCATAGATGCTCTGACCGCCAAAGCCCTCGGCGCCGATGCCGTCGGCATTGGCCGCGCGGCGCTGTTGGGCGCATGCGTGGGTGGTGAACAAGGCGCACACCGTGCCATTGAAATTTTGATCGATGAGTTGCGCCGTGCGATGCAGCTCAGTGGTGTTGCAGATTTTTCTACGGCGCAGATCGATCTTAAGTAGCACCCGTGCACAGTCTAAAATTAATTTATTAACTCTTCGATACTTGACATGACCACATTTGCCAATCAACTCAAATCTGAAATAGCGCGTATCGCCAAAAAAGAAGCACGCTCAGAAACACTTCAGTTGAAAAAGGCATCTTCACAGCACCGCTCGGACATCGCGGCCTTGAAGCGTCACATTGCGGCACTCGAAGCCAGCTTGAAAAAATTCAGCAAGTCTCAACCCAAACCAACTCTCAAGGTTGAGAAAGTGCCGACAACCGCCCTCCGATTTCGTGCGGGCGGGTTTGCAACACTTCGCAAAAAATTCGACTTATCCGCCGAACAGATGGGCAAGTTGATTGGTGTATCTGCTCAATCGGTCTACCACTGGGAAGCCGAGAAGTCACGTCCACGCGCTAGCCAACTCCCCGCTATTGCTGCCGCTCGCAAGCTCACAAAGAAAGAAGCTTGGCGCAAGCTAGGTCTGTGAGGCCTGAAAACCACTGAACTGCAAAGCAGCCAAACTGGCATACAAACCCGCATGCGCGATCAACTCAGCATGCGTGCCCTGCTCGACTAAGCGGCCGTGGTCTAGCACCCAAATGCAATCCGCGCGCTGCACGGTTGCTAGGCGATGGGCAATCACCAAGGTGGTACGGCCATGCATGACTTTCTCTAATGCGGCTTGCACCATTCGCTCGCTATTGGCATCTAAAGAACTCGTCGCCTCATCCAGCAACAGCATCGGTGGGTTTTTCAAAATCGCACGGGCGATGGCAATACGCTGGCGTTGACCGCCCGACAAGCGCACCCCTCTGTCACCCAAATAGGTATCAAAACCTTGAGGCAACTCAGCGATAAATTCTTGTGCAAAAGCGGCTTCTGCCGCAGCGCGAACCTCTTGGTCTGTAGCTTCTGGCTTGCCGTAGCGAATGTTTTCCATCACCGTGCCAGAAAACACCACCGGCTCTTGTGGCACCACGCCAATGCGTTGTCGCAAATCGTTCAATGCCATCTGATCAATGGGCACGCCGTCTAACAATATGTCCCCGTGTTGCGGTGAATGGAACCGCATCAGCAACGAAAATAAAGTAGTTTTTCCAGACCCACTGGGGCCCACGATGGCCACTGTCTGCCCCGCATTTACTTGGCCCGTCAAACTGTTCAAAGCCAACTGCGACGGACGCGATGAATAATTAAAATTGACAGAATTTAAAACAAGGCTAGAACCCTTCTCTGGCCATGGTGCAGTCTGTGGATGCGCAGGGGATTGCACATCTGAGCGTGATGTCAATAACTCCATCAACCGTTCAGTCGCTCCAGCCGCACGCAAAATATCGCCATACACCTCACCCAACACGGCAAACGCACTGGCTAACAAAATAACGTACACCACGGTTTGACCCAACTCACCCGCCGTCGTCGTCCCGGCGCGAACCGACAAGGTGCCTAAATACAGCCCCCACAACAAGGCCGCGCTAGAAGCCATGATGATGAACCCCACCAAGACGGACCGTGCTCTTACCCGTCTTAAAGCTGTCGCCAACGCTTGTTGGGTCGAGCTTGCAAAACGCACCGCCTCACGTGACTCAGCCGTGTAACTTTGAACAACCGAAATGGCGTTGAGCACCTCTGAGGCAATCGCACTCGAATCAGCCACGCGATCTTGGCTTGCACGTGACAGGCGCCGTACTCTGCGCCCCAAGTACACGCTGGGAAACACCACAACGGCCAGCACACCCACAACTTGTAGCATCAGTGACGGGTTGGTCCAGACCAACATGCCCATGGCGCCCACGCCCATCACCAGATTGCGTAGCCCCATCGACAATGATGAGCCCACGACGGTTTGGACCAAGGTGGTGTCATTGGTCAAACGCGACAACACCTCACCAGATTGCGTGGTTTCAAAAAATTCAGGACTTTGCTGCAAGACATGTGCATAGACTTTGTTTTTCACGTCGACGGTGATTTTCTCCCCCAACCAACTCACCGTATAAAAACGTGCGGCAGAAAAAATGGCCAAAGCCATAGCCACCAAAAAGAGTTCGAAAAACTTGGAAGCCAAAACACCGGCATCTGCATGCTCGCCCAAACCTTGATCAATTAAGGTACGCAACGCCCAAGGAAATGCCAAAGTCGTCGCCGCAGCGAGTATCAGGAAGACGCCCGCGCCTGCGATTTGCAAGCGATACGGACGAACGAATGGAAGTAGTCCAGACAGAGATTTGGGTGACGTTTTCATGTGCCTTGATTATCGTCACTAGCGCCCGCACTGCAACGATCAATGCGCTTACAACCTCAGCGGTTATCTCTCCATTTTGCAAAGTGCCGAATTTCGACTAACTTCCAAACCCCGGCCTTGGTAAACGGATCATCTTGGTTGAACTTGACAACCTGATCTTTGTCTATCGCCTCAAGCAAGAAGCAGCTGCCATTGATCGTTTGGTTGTCGTCTTCCAGTAGAGGGCCAGAGATCAGAATTTTGAATGGGGCCGCAGACAAGTAAGCCTTGTGTGCCTCTACATGAACGGCACGAATCTCAGCACTACCGGGCACATCAAGACAATACATAACAAAGTGCATTGTTTGTGCTTTCACTTATTTCTCTACGGATAAGCGTTCTGCCATCCAGTCCAGTGCAAGCAAATAGCCGGACGTACCAAAACCGGCCATCACCGCGGTAACCACCTTAGACATGAGTGAGTTGTGATAAACGGCCTCGCGCGTGTGCACATTACTGATGTGCAACTCGACCTTGGGGCCATCAAACATCTTCAAAGAATCCATGACGGGCACTGACGTGAAAGTCAAACCGGCTGGATTAATGATGATGCCGTGGCCTTGGTCAATCGCATCATGAACACTCTCGATCAAGACGCCTTCAAAGTTGGTTTGCCTGAATTCAAGTTGCAGCCCTAATTTCTCAGCTTTAACTCGACAACGTTTTTCAAGATCAGCCAGTGTTTCTTTCCCGTAGATATGGGGTTCACGTGTACCCAACCGATTTAAATTGGGACCGTTGAGGATGAAGATCTTTTTTTCACTCATGAATTTCTCTGTGGCTTTAAGTTGGTTTTTAAACGTTATTTGGCGGCAGACCGATACTTGGCTAGCTCAGCATTCAGCTCATCAACCGTTGAGCGAATAGGGGCACTGTGCTTTTCAATGACATCTTTCAATGCAATGCGCATGCGATTACGTTCACTAGGAGCGATATCGTTGACCTTCATGCCTTCTTTTCTCAAAACATCTAAAGATGACTCGTCATAAGCCCGAGAAACCTGGCGCTGATAACGTGTCGCTTCGTTCATCGCATCCTGCAATATCTTTTGTTCAGCAGGTGACAACTGATCCCAGAATTTTTTACTGGCCAAGACGGCTTGTGCGTTGTAGGTGTGTTTTGTTAACGATAGATAACTTTGAACCTCAAAGAACTTCGCAGCCGCAATGGCTGATGCTGGGTTCTCTTGACCATCAAAGGCTTTTTGTTCAAGCGCACCATAAAGCTCAGGCCACGGCAAGGGTGAAGCGTTTGCGCCAAGCCCCTTGAAGAGATCAACATAAACAGCAGCGGGAACAACCCGCAACTTCAACCCGCTCAGATCCTCCATCTTCGTGATGGGGCGCTTACTGTTGGTCACGTTACGGAAACCGAAGTCCCAATAGGCCATGCCAATAAGCCCCTTCTCTGGGATCTTGCCGTACAGCTTTTTGCCGAAAGGACCATCAAGCACCGCGAGCGCTTCTTCGGGGCTCTGGAACATGAAAGGCAAGTCAACGGCTTCGAAATCTTTAACGATACCGGCCAACAAACCTGGCGTGGTTATAAGCATTTCAACGGTTCCGCCTTGCAACGAAGAGATGACCTGTAGGTCCCCGCCTAACTTGCCACTGCTGAACAGGTTTACTTTTAGCTTTCCGCCACTTTTACTCGCAACTAAATCAGCAAATTTTTGAGCACCCAAACCCTGAGGGTGGCTATCGTTTTGACTGAATGCAATTTTGATGGTTCGCTCTTTGACATCTTGAGCAAAGCTTGCGCCCCATGCCGTCACAGCGATTGCAGCGATGAGGGATTTGAGTACCAGACGTTTCATTTTTGTCTCCAGATTTTTAGTTAAACAGTGGCTTTTCGAACTTTTCATGATGTCGACGAATCAACACCTCGGGCCAATGGATTCATCGTATCATCCGAAAATATTAGGATAAACATGTAATTTAAACCAACATTTATGAATATATTTCACATATGAGCCATGAGTTTCTAGCCTTTGTCAAAGTCGTGGAAAGAGGCAACTTCTCCGCCTCCGCCGTCGATTTAGGGCTCACCCCCTCTGCGATGTCCAAACTGATTACTCGGCTTGAGGACAGATTGGGCGTTCGACTGCTTCACAGAACGACACGCCGTTTATCCATGACAGCGGAGGGAGAAACTTTTTACCTGCGTGCGCGCGACATTCTTCAAATCATTGAAGACGCTGAATCAGAGGTTTCGCAAGCAGGTAGCAATCCCAGAGGCAAATTGCGCGTCAACTGTGTCACAGGATTCGCCTACAACGTACTGGCCTTGCACTTACCCAAATTTATGGAAATGTACCCAGACATACAAGTTGAGTTGGCGGTCACCGACAAAGTTGTTGATTTGTTAGTCGAAAACGCAGATGTGGGGATTCGCTCAGGAGTTATTGGAGATCAAGGCATCATCACCCGGAAGTTTTCAGAATTTGAAAGGATGATTTATTCCTCAACCATGTACCTGGAACGCAAGGGCATTCCTAAAACACCATCTGACCTCGCCACTCACGACTGCATCGTCTTAGGCAATAGACAGCAACAACCGACGAAGTGGCCATTTTTTGTGAACGGCAACGAAACTGAAATCAATGTGAATGGTCGCATCACTGCCGATAACGCAGAAACAGCTTTACGGATCATCATGGCTGGCGGAGGTATTGCTCGAGTGGCCAACATGCAAGTTGAGCATGCCGTGCGTCGCGGATGGGTCGTGCCTATCCTCACGGAGTTCCACGTTCCAAAACCGGTCCCACTCTCTGCGGTTTACCCACCTGGTCGTCACAGGATGCCGAAGGTTCGCGTGTTTTTGGACTTTCTGATTAACGAGTTTTCTGATCCGACGTGGAAACACATTCGCATGCCACAGGATTTGAGTGCTCAAGCCTTAACAGGCTTTTGAACTGCGAACTTTGAAAAAATCCATGCCCACACGGCACCACCGGCAACTTTAGAAACAAATTGAGCCACCACGATGTGAGGCATGAAAACACCAAAGGCTATCGTGGGAAAGAGCAGTGAGTCCACTGCCGCTCCGACCACATTCGAGCCGATAGAGCGAAACAACCACGTGCCTTTTAAGATTGAAAACGCCGCCCAATCAAAGATGGCCGCTCCTGTGAATGCGGCGGATGAGGCCATGGCAATTTGGTCCGCAGAGGGATTCAACGCATAGGTCAACGCGCCGGTGCAGGCAATTAAACCGCCCATTTGCCAGACCTTCAGGCGTACCTGCAGCCAATCGCGCAGCACGAGGTCCAAACCAACCAAGACGAATGCAACCACAGGCGTCACAACGGGTCCAA
>Ga0007794_10000264_pt1 | contig 16398 bp, 15 predicted proteins | sample CryBogmetaGMA5M_FD_60365 | JGI IMG/M metagenome (GOLD analysis project Ga0007794, IMG submission 60365) | Freshwater microbial communities from Crystal Bog, Wisconsin, USA - MA5M | ecosystem: Environmental > Aquatic > Freshwater > Lake | place: Crystal Bog, Wisconsin, USA | collected 2009-07-06
CCCCTTTGAGCGCCGGCCCCAGCCACGTCCCAGCCGCACCCTCCCCTGCACCCGCCAGCCTCCAGCAGGCAGCCTCGGTGCCCTTCGGCAGCCAGCCCAATGGGCCGGGACCTGTGGCAGGCCCGACGCTCCTTACGCAGCCCCAGGGACCCTCGGCCGCTGGCCCGGTCTTCGCCAGCCGGCGCCCCTCCATCCTGCCCAGCGCCCCTGAGCCCCAGGCTCCAGCTGTGGTGGGAACCATGAACACACCCACCCTCACCGCCCATCCAGCAGAAGCAGCCCTGCCCCACCCTCTCCTGCAGCTGCCTGCGACCCTGATCGTCGCCAGCACAGCGCCGCTGACCACCAGCATCCCAACCGGGCCACAGGCCTGGAGTGAGCCATCAGCTGGGCGTCCGGTCGCCCTTCGTCCCGGGTCTCTGGGACTCCCCCAGGCCCAGGCACCACCTGCACCGGCCCTGCCCATCCCGAGCCTCCTGCCCACCGCAGTCCCAGCCCCAGCAGCGGCCGAGGGAATCGCCGCACCAGCTGGCGCGCTCCCCTCTGAACCCATTGCCGTGACCCTGCCTCAGGACCTGAAGCCGCCCCCTGCCCTCACCACACCCCAGGCAGACCTTGCCGAACCCTCGGCCCGGTTGAAGGCCACCCTCGCAGCGGAGCCCGCCCTCCGAGCAGCTGATGCTGCGGCCAGTGAGGAGCCTCTACCTGACCTCAAGCCCACAAGTGGCACCAGCCTGCATGGGGCGCGGCAGGAACCGCTGCCCTCACCTGGGTCGACCCCAGTGCCCACGCCTCAAGCGGCCCTGGAATCGGCCTTGAGCGCACAGGCCGGCAGCCCCACTCAGGGAGCTCCAGCTCTGGCAGAACGGCCCGAGCAGAAGTCCGCCAAGGTCGGCCCCTCCGCTCCCGCCCATGCCCAGGATGGCTCACCCCTTGCGGCGCTGTCCGCCCGGCCACCGGTGGCAGAAGCCCAGGCGCCTGTGGGCCAGGTGCCCACTGCTCCTGCTGCACCGCCTTCTGCACCCGCCCTGCAGCTGGAAGGGGGCGTGAAGTGGATGCTGAAGGGGGGGGCCCAGGAGGCCCAGCTTCAGCTCCACCCGGAGTCCCTCGGGCAGGTAACCATTCACCTGAAGGTGGAGGGCGGCGAGGTCCATGTCCGCCTCTGGGTCACGGACCCCACCTCCATGCAGGCCGTGCGGGAGGGGCAGGAGCACCTCGGCGTTTCGCTCAAGGAGCAGGGACTCCAGCTGGGCAGTTTTGATCTCCAGCAGGGCCACCGGCCCCACCAGGAAGCCCCGGTCGCCCCGGTGGTCCGCGAACCGCTCCTGCCCGAGCGCAGCAGCACCCGGCAAGAAGCACCAGTCATCGCCCGGCCAGCCATCCTAAACCCGCACCACGTCGAGCTCTACGCCTGATCGGCACGCTTCCTGATTGACTCATTGCCACGGAGGTCCCCATGGAGACCGGAATGATCACCTCGGCGACGACAGCCAGTTCGTCCGCCAGCACTTCAATCGCCAAGAACGCCCTGGACAAGGACAGCTTCCTCAAGCTGCTGGTGGCCCAGCTGAAGAACCAGGATCCGACCTCTTCCACCAGCCAAGATCCCAACCAGATGGTTCAGCAGATGACCAGCTTCTCCAGCCTCGAGCAGGCGCAGCAGACCAACACGCTGCTCCAGGGGCTGCAGACCCAGAACCTGGGACTGTTCCAGGCCCAGGCCGCTTCGATGGTCGGCAAGACGGTGGAGGTGGACGGGACAGGTTTCAACCTGCAGACCGGCAAGGCCTCCATGAACATCTACATGAACTCCCCAGCGAACGTCACCTTGACCGTGAAGGATGCCAGCGGGAACACCGTGGCGACGATCCCCCGCGGCCAGCTGGCGGCCGGCAAGTCCGTGGTCGCCTGGGACGGCAAGGACAGCAATGGCAATCAGCTGGCCGACGGCGCCTACTCGGTGAGCGTCAGCGCCACGGGCGCGAACGGCACGGCGGTGCCCTTCCAGACGAGCCTGATCATGAAGGTCGACTCGGTGGCCTTCTCCAGCGGCGGCACCATCTCTCTCACCTCGGGTACCAACACCTTCCTCATGTCCAAGGTTCTCGGCATCGTTGCCTGATTCGAACCGCCCCTCAACCAAGGAGCCCCAATGAGTCTCTACTCTGCTTTCTACTCCGGCCTCTCCGGCCTCTCCACGAACTCCAACGCGCTGAACGTGATCGGCAACAACCTGTCGAACATCAACACCGTGGGCTTCAAGGGCTCGGACATGACCTTCCGGGACATCTTCAGCACCGCTGGTGCCTCCGCCACGCAGGGCAACGGCAACCCCATCCAGTTTGGCCTGGGCGTGCAGATGAACTCCGTGAACCAGAACTTCTCCCAGTCCTCCTTCCAGTCCACGGGCAACGCCCTGGACATGGCCATCCAGGGCAACGGCTTCTTCACCCTGCAGACGGCCGCAGGCACCCAGGTGTTCAGCCGCGCCGGCAACTTCACCCGCAACAGCGACGGCTACCTCGTGGCCAGTGACGGCGCCAATGTCATGGGCTGGAACCGCACCGTGACCAACGGCGTCGGCAGCGTCGTGACAACGGGCGCGGCGGTACCCATCCAGGTCTCCGCCGCCACGGCCGGGGCCCAGGCCACCGCCAACGTCGGCCTGAGCGTCAACCTGAACGCTTCCGCCGCCCTGAACAGCACCTACTCCTCCCCCATCCAGGTCTACGACAGCCTGGGGAAGGTCCAGAACCTGGTCATCGACTACAAGAAGACGGCGGAGGCCCAGTCACCCACCACCAGCCTCAGCTTCTCCAATGTCAATCTCAGCGCCGCCGCCGGTGCTGCGGACGTGACCCAGACCGGGTTCGTCTTCGACAGCCAGGGCGTCCAGCACAACCTGACCATCCTCTACCATAAGACGGCCGGCAACCCTGCGAACAACTCTGTTACCCCGGTCGTTCCCTATGTGCCCGACAGCTGGAACTACACCATCGCTGACGCCAACGCAGCGACCCCGGGGGCCACCGTCGGCAGCGGGACCATTGACTGGTCCACCAGCACCAACTCCTTCAATGTGCAGGGTGGCTTCACGCCCCTCACCATCACCACCTCCACCGGCGTATCCAACACCATTCCCTTCAATCCGTCGCTGACCTTCACCAACGGCGTTGGGGCGAGCACCCCGGGCACCATCGCTCAGGCCGGTGGAAATCAGACTGGCAATCTCACCTGGACCTACACCGTCCGGGATGCGGCCCTCAACCCTGACGGCTCGACCCGCCCCTTCGTCTACACCGGCATCCTGGGCTTCGATGCCAGCGGCAACCTCAGCCAGATGGGCATCCCGGGAGCGCCGGTCAACAACCCAACCGCCAACAACAACCCCGCCATCACCCTCCCCTGGCTCAGCGGCACCTCCAACACCATCACCTTGGACATCATGGGTTCCACTGGGACGTCCAACTTCACCGGCCTCAGCTCGGCCAATGCGACGATCAGCAGCACCCAGGACGGATACCCCGCCGGCACCCTGCAGAGCATGACCGTGGACCAGGACGGCATCATCAGCGGCACCTTCACCAATGGCCAGATCCTCAACCTGGCGCAGCTGGCCCTCTCCTCCTTCACCAACACCAACGGCCTGCAGCAGTCCGGCAACAACCACTGGAGCCAGAGCCTCGCCTCTGGTGCGCCGACCATCGGCGTGGCCAATGCGGCTGGCCGCGGCGGCATCCTGGGCTCCAACCTCGAGCTGTCCAACGTGGACGTCGCCAGCGAGTTCACCAAGCTCATCGTCAGCCAGCGCGGCTACCAGGCCAACGCCAAGATCGTCACCACCACCGACGAGCTGCTGCAGGTGACCCTGAACCTCAAGCAGTAAGCCAGTCTGAACCTGTGAGCGCGGCCCCCCGGGGCCGCGCTTTTTGGTTCCCGGACTTGCGGGCGAGTAGACTTGGGGCTTTCGCCGAGGCCCCATGTCCGGACATGAAACCCTGCCCCTCGCCCCCCGCCGCCAGACCCGGCGCATCATGGTGGGTCCGGTGCCGGTGGGCGGGGACTCCCCCATCACTGTCCAGAGCATGACCAAGACCGACAGCCGGGATGTGGAGGCCACCCTCAGCCAGATCTACGCCTATGCCAATGCCGGCTGCGAGATCGTGCGGGTGAGCGTGCCCACCACCAAGGCCGGTGAGGTCTTCCACGAGATCTGCGCCCGCAGCCCCATCCCCGTGGTGGCCGACATCCACTTCGACTACCGTCTGGCCCTGGTGGCCGCCGACGGTGGTGCCGCCTGTCTGCGCATCAATCCGGGCAACATCGGCGGCCAGGACCGCGTGCGGGCCGTGGTGGAGAAGGCCGGCACCAAGGGCATCCCCATCCGCATCGGCGTCAACGGCGGCAGCCTCGAGAAGGACCTGCTGGAGAAGTTCGGCTCCGCCACCCCCGAGGCCATGGTGGAGAGTGCCCTGCGCCACATCGACGTGCTGGAGCGCGAGGGCTTCCACGCCATCAAGATCAGCCTCAAGGCCAGCGACGTGGTGCGCACGGTCCAGGCCTACCGCCTGCTGGCCAAGCAGGTGGACTACCCCTTCCACCTGGGCATCACCGAGGCCGGGACGCCCTTCGGCGGCACCATCCGCTCCAGCGCCGGCATGGGCATCCTGCTGGCCGAGGGGCTGGGCGACACCATCCGCGTCAGCCTCACTGGCGACGGCGAGGACGAGTGCCGCGTGGGCCATGAGCTGCTGCGCTCGCTTGTCCTGCGCACAGGCGGCTTCCGCATGGTGAGCTGCCCCAGCTGCGGCCGGGTGCAGATCGACCTCAACCGGGTGGCCCACGAGATCGAGGAAGGCCTCAAGCTGATCAACCACGAGAACATCACCTACGCCGTCATGGGCTGCGTGGTGAACGGCCCCGGCGAAGCCCGGGACGCCGACCTCGGCGTGGCCGGTGGTGCCGGTGAAGGCCTCATCTACCGCAAGGGCGAGCTGATCCGCCGGGTGAAGGAGGAAGACCTGGTCCCGGCCTTCCTCGAAGAAGCCCGGAAGGTGAAGGCCGAGGCCGATGCCGCTGCGGGGGCCTAGGGTGCTCCTCTGGCTGCTGGCCCACCCCCTGGCTGCCGGAGCCCTGTTCCTGGTTCTTGAAGCCTTCCTGCCGGTGCGCTTCCAGCCCACGGCCTGGGTCTGCCGAGGGGCCATCCGGGCCTACCAGGCGGTGCTGTCGGAGCACCTGCCCACCCAGTGCAAGTTCACCCCCACCTGCAGCCACTACGGCCTGGGCTGCATCCAGCGCCACGGCACCCTCCGGGGAGGCCTGCTCACCACCTGGCGCCTGCTCCGCTGCTCCCCGCTCACCGAGGGTGGCAGCGACCCGGTGCCCTAGGCCCGCGCCGGCCTCGCCTTGTTTAAAAACAATTGTTTTAATTGTACTTACTTAATTTAGGTATTATTGACCTTTTTAGTATGACTTGTGACCCAAGGCACCGCCTCCAGGCCCCATCTTGGGTTCACGAGCAATCCATAGGAGGCATCACCATGACCATCAACTTCGACTGCAGGGTGGGCGACCTCGTCCTGGAGCACCCGGAGGCCATGCCCTACCTGGAAGCCCAGGGCTTGGACTTCTGCTGCCATGGCCACCGCACCCTGAGGGAGGCCTGCGAGGCTGCCGGGCGACCCTTCCAGCAGATCCAGGCTGGCTTGGCGGAGCTCGAGCCAGCCCCAATCGGCACCCCCACCCCGGCGGTCTGGCTGGAGGCGCCCCTCGCCGAGCTGCTGGACCACATTGAGCGCACCCACCACGCCTACCTGCGCACCGCCCTCCCTCGCCTGGAGGCTCTGATCACCAAGGTGCACGGCGTGCACGGTGCGAACCATCCTGAGCTGGACGAGGTCTTCGACGTGTTCCAGAGCCTCGCCATGGACCTGGGCCCGCACCTCATGAAGGAAGAGCAGATCCTCTTCCCCTTCATCCGCCAGCTGGCCTCCGGCGCCGCCGCTGAGGCCTGCTTCGCCAGTGTCCAGAGCCCCATCCGAGTCATGGAGGCCGAGCATGTGGAAGTGGGTGGCATGCTGGCCCGTCTGCGCAAGGTGACTCACGGCTATGCGGTGCCGGCGGACGGCTGCGCCAGCTTCCAGGCCCTCTACGCCGGGTTGAAGGCCCTCGAGGCTGACACGCACCTGCACATCTGCCTGGAAAACCAGATCCTCCACCCCCGGGCCTGCGCCCTGGAGGCAGAGCGTCAGGGCTGAGCCGTCGCGACACCCTGCGCAGGACCCCCGAAACTGCTAGTTTGGATGGCAGGGAGGGGTTCCGTGCCCAACTGGCGTGAGACAGCATTCGGCAGGGGCCTGATGGGGGCATGGGCCCTGATCACGGTGCCTCTGACCGTCATCGGGATCCTGCTGGCCGTGCCTGTCCTGGGCCGGCCGCGCGCCTTCTTCGCGGTGGCGCCCTGGTTTGCCCGGGGCTTCGCCTGGTTCTGTCAGGCCCCCTTCACCTTCAGCGGCTGGGACAGGGTTCCAGAGGACATCCGGGAGGGCCGCCAGTCCGTGATCTTCATGTCCAACCACGAGAGTCAGCTGGACCCGCCCTACCTGGTGGCGGCGCTGCCCCTGCCGGCGGTCTACATCGGCAAGAAGGAGCTGAAGTATGTGCCCTTCATCGGCTGGGCCGGCTGGGCCGCCGGCGTGATCTTCATCGACCGCGGCGACCGGGAGCGGGCCATCCGCAGCCTCCACGAAGCAGCTCTGGAGGTCCGCAAGGGCAAGAACGTGGTCATCTTCCCGGAAGGCACCCGCACCCGCACGGGGGAGCTGCTGCCCTTCAAGCGCGGCGGCCTCGCCCTGGCCCAGGATGCGGGTGTGCCCATCGTGCCCCTGGCCACCGTGGGCGGCTACCGCGTCCTGGCCTCAGGCAGCATGCACATCCGGCCCGGCCGCTTCACCATCGTGGCGGGGGCACCCCTCTACCCCGCCGATTTCGCAGATCGGGATGCCCTGGGCGCCGCCGTCCGCCAGGCCATCGAAGCCCTGGTGGCCGAAGCCAAGAGCCTGCAGGCCTGAGCCCTCGCAAGGGGCCAAATCAGCGCACGGGTGGGAACGCAATGAAGGAATGAACGCAGAGGACTGCCGGGGAGCAGGCAGTTTTATGGTCCTGAACGCCCCTGGGGCTTAGCGGAAGGCGGGATCCTGGCTGGCCACGCGCAGCTTGCCGGGGTGGAGGCGGTCCGCCTGCTCCACCATGGCCTTGGCTGAGCCGGCATCCCCCAGCGCCGCTGTCACCCGCGCCATGAAGTAGAGATTCACGGACAGCACACGGCGCTCGTTGTGCTTCTTGGTGGCGAGGTCCATGGCCGCCACCTGCTGGCGGAAGGCTTCGAAGCGGGCCTTGGCGCCGGCCCCATCGCCGGCCACAGCCTGGCGGAGCCCCGCCAGGAGGATGGTGTTCGAGTGCGCCGGGGGCCAGACGCCCTCCAGCTCCCGCAGGTAGGCCTCGGCGGTGCTGCGGTCCCGACGCTCCCAGGCCGCGTAGACCATGAGGCTGCGCAGCACGTTGCTGCCGGGAACCTCGCGGAGTCCCGCACGGAGGCGGGCTTCGGCCTCCTGTGGTCGCCCCATCCAGAGCAGGGCGTCGGCAGCCGTCACGTAGGCAAACTCCACCGAGGGCCGCAGGGCCAAGGCCCGGTCCGCATGGACGAGGGCCTGAGTCAGGTCGCCCTCGTTCTGCAGGAGCACGCCCAGGCGATGGTGAGCCTGCCAGCCTTCCGGGAAGAGGCTCAGAGACTTTTCGAAGTAGCGATGGGCCGCCTGGTGGTTGTCCTCCCCCTCCAGCCCTGCGAAGACATCCGCCAGCAGGTCGTAGGCCTTGTGATCGGCGGGGTCCAGACGGACGGCCTGGAGAGCTGAGCGGCTGGCGCCCTCCAGGTCCCCGAGGCGGAGCAGGATGGAGCCCTGGGCGCGGTAGGCCTGGGAGGCACTGGGGTCCAGGGCGATGGCCTTTTCCGCAGCGGTACGGCCCTGGCGGAGGAGGGCCTGACCTTCATCGAAGCGGCCCAGGGTGAGGGCGGTGGTGGCCCCCAGCTCCGCCAGGGTCCAGGCAAACTCCGCATGGGCGGGAGCGTAGTCGGGCTCGGACTCGATGGCGGAGGCCAGCAGGGAGTTGGCCAGCCGGTTAGCCTCCTGGTTGCCCTCGGCCATGACCTGCAGGGCCTTGGTGTAGAGCTCCCGGGTCCGGGCCAGGCGGGCCTGAACCCGCAGAGCGCCGGGGTCTGCGCCCAGCCCCATCTCCTGGGGCAGCCGCACCTGCAGCTCATCCTCCAGCTTGAGGAGCTCCCCAATGGGGCGGTCCAGCTGGAACTGGTGCAGGGTGGCGCTGCGCAGGGCGTCCACCACCCGGACGCTCATGCGCAGCTGACCCCCCACCACCTGGTAGCTGCCCAACACCAGCAGCTCCGCCTTGAGCAGACGCCCCAGCTCACCCAGGGCATGGGGGGCCTGACCGGGCTGGTCACCCAGCTGATGCATGGCCTCCACCACGCGGAGGCGATCCACCACGGCGAGGCCATCCCGGCGCACCAACCCGAAGGCCATGGCGTCCGCAAAGCTGTTGCTGAGCCAAGCGTGCTGGGCATCCGGCTGCAGCTGTTCCAGGGGTAGCACAGCCACCACCCGGCGGCCCTTGGTGAAGTCCTCCCGGGAGGCCCGCCGCGCTTCGCCCAGGCCCGTTCCGTCCCCGCGCCGCAGGAGCCAGACCCCGGCGGCGCTCGTGCCCAGCAGGACACCTGCCATGGCTGCCGCCAGGATGCGGTTGCGCCGCGAGCCCAGGAGCCCGCCTTGGATCAGGCTGGGCACCTGGGCGGTGGCCACCTGGTCCGACAGCCCCAGGGCCAGAGTCTGCAGGCTGGGGAAGCGATTCTGGGGGTCCTTTTCCAGCAGCCTGTGAATGGCATCGCTTAGGCCGCGGGGCAGGTCTGGCCGGGCCTCGCTCAAGGGCCTGGGCTGATCCCGCGTGACGGCGTAGAGGGTGTCCACCAGGCTGGCCCGGAGGAAGGGATGGGTGGCGGTGGCCAGCTCATACAGCAGCACCCCGAGGCTGAACTGATCGGACTGCCCGGTGAGCGGCTTGCCGTTGGCTTGCTCGGGACTCATGTAGGCGGGCGTGCCCTGGCTGTAGCCTGGGGCCGTGCGCTCCACCAGGGTCAGGTGGTGGGAGGTCTGCCCCCCCACGGTGTCGCCGAGGCCGCGCCGGGCGATGCCGAAGTCCAGGACCTTCAGCTGGCCCTCGTGGGTGAGGAGCAGGTTCTCCGGCTTGATGTCCCGGTGCACGACGCCTTTTTGGTGGGCGTGGGAGAGGGCCGAGGCCGCCTGCCTTGCGAGGTCCTGCAGGAGGGTGGCCTCGAGGGGCTGGCCCACCAGCGCTCGCAGGGTGCGCCCCTCCACCAGCTCCATGGCGATGTAGGGCGTGCCGTCCACTTCGCCGGCGTCGTAGATGTGAGCGATGTTCGGGTGGTTCAGCTGGCAGGCCAGCTTGGCTTCCCCGATGAGAGCCTGGCGGCGCTGGTCGTCCACATCCTTGAGGATCTTGAGCGCCACCTCGCGCTCCAGCCGCAGGTCCAGGGCCCGCCAGACTTCGCCCATGGCCCCTTCGCCCAGGCGGGCCAACAGGCGGTAGGAGCCGAAGTGGGTGGGTTCGGGGGGCAAGGGGTTCTCAGTAAATTTATCTAGGGAGTATACCCCTCCCTGCCTAGTGGGGGATGCCGAAGCAAGGCGTGGGGTTGACCCGGGTCTCGAAATGTCGAGAATCAACCCGGAGGCACCCCTTGGCCGCACCGGATCTGCAAGCCGCCCTCACCGGAGCCCGCCTGGTGGAAGAAGCGGGCTCCCTGCTCACCCTGGGCGAGCACCCGGAGCGCATGGTGGCCCACGCCTTCGAGCGCCTGGCAGAGCTGGTGCCCTACGACCTGGCGACGGTGCTCCTGCGCGAGGGCGATGCCCTCCGGGTGACCCATGCCTTTGGGCCGCTGGCCACACCCCAGCTGACCGAGGTGCTCATCCCTGTGCGGGGCAACCTGCGCCTCCAGAACGCCCTGAAGCCCCGCTCCCGCCCGGCCACCTTCGAGGAGGATGACCCAGGCCAGGACACCTTCCATGGCCTCCTGGAGATGCCGCATGGCCACAGCTGTCTGGTGGCGCCCCTGCGCAGCCAGGGCGAGACCTTCGGGCTCATGACCCTGGACGCCATGGTCTGCCGTCAGTACCCGGAGAGCGTCCTCCACCACGTAGGCGTGTTCGCCTCCCTGCTGGCCCTGGGCCTCAAGCAGGCCGAGCACCTGGGGCGCCTCGCCGAGCGGGAGCGCACCCTGGCGGAGGAGGTCAGCTACTTCCGGGAGGCCCAGCGCCGGGATGTGCTGCAGGAACCCCTCCGCGCCGAGAGCCCCGCCATGCGGGCCATCCTGGACCAGGTGGGCCAGGTGGCCGGAACCGCCGCCACGGTGCTCATCACCGGCGAGACCGGCACAGGCAAGGAGAAGGTGGCCCAGACCCTGCACCATCTCTCGACCCGCCGGGAGAAGCCCTTCATCAAGGTGAACTGCAGCGCCCTGCCCGCCGCCCTCATCGAGTCCGAGCTCTTCGGCCATGTGAAGGGCGCCTTCAGCGGGGCCGTGGCAGCCCGGAAGGGCCGCTTCGAGCTGGCGGACGGCGGCACGCTCTTCCTGGACGAGATCGGCGACCTGCCCCTGGACCTCCAGCCCAAGCTCCTGCGGGCCATCCAGGAGCGGGAGATCGATCCCCTGGGCAGCGAGAAGTCCCGGCGGGTGGACGTGCGCCTGCTGGCGGCCACCCACCAGGACCTGCGGAAGGCCGTGGCCGAAGGGCGCTTCCGCCAGGACCTGTTCTACCGGCTGAGTGTCTTCCCCATCCACATCCCGCCCCTGCGGGAGCGGCCGGGGGACATTGCCGATCTGGCCCAGGCCTTCCTGGAGCGCTTTGCCCGGGAGAACCGCCGCCCCCCGATCCAGCTGCCGGGAGCGGTGCGGACCCAGCTGGAGGGCTATGCCTGGCCTGGGAATGTGAGGGAGCTGCACAACGTCCTGGAGCGCGCCGCCATCCTCTCGGCGGGCCGGGAGCTCCGCCTGCCCCCCGGGGCGCTGCCCACCCCGGAGGCACGCACCGCTGCGACGCTCTCCTGGGACGCCCAGGAGCGCAGCTACCTGGAGGGCCTGCTGCGGCATACCGGCGGCAAGATCGCCGGTGCCACCGGCGCCGCCGCCCTGGCGGAGCTACCCGCCTCCACCCTGCTCTCCCGCCTGGAGAAGCTGGGCCTGCGACCGAAGGACTTTCGGCAGGGGTGAAGTCCTTTCGAATTTGCTCAAAAAAGCAATATGCATAACCACCAAGATCCCAGGTCGGCTGGCCGGCGCGCGGGTTGAGATGAAAAGACCACCGCCAAGACGCCAAGGACGCCAAGGGGCGCCGACGCATCCCGCACGGGTCCGCCGAAGGCGGCTTCCGGCGTGGCCGGAAGTGATCCCGGGGGCGCCGGGGTCGCGTCCTACGAAGCGCAGCCCCGGCGCCCACGGGAGACAACCCGTGCTGTCAGGGTACCTGCCCCCGGGAGTTGCGTGCCTTGTGGCCCCGTCCGAGGGACCATGTATTTCTTGGCGTTCTTGGCGCCTTGGCGGTGAGCTGTGTTCTTTGATTGCGGGTGATCAGTCGCCCGCACCTAGCCACTGCAGGACGGCTTCTCGGGCTTCGGCGGGAGGGACGATGCGGTGGACGGCGCCGGCGGCCAGGGCGGTGTCGGCGTCCCAGGTCTCGAAGGCTCGGAACAGGCGGTCCGCACCGGCCTGGCCCAGCACCTCGGGCAGGCGCACCGTGCCGCCGAAGCCGGTGAGGATGCCGTGCTTGGCGGCGGGATGGGCCAGGCGGAGGCCCCCCTTGCCTGTGGCAGGATCCGGTCCCACGGCCCAGCGCTCCTGGCCGTGCAGGGCCAGGTCACAGCCGCCCCCCATGGCAGCACCAGAGATCAGCGTCAGGCTGCGCCAGCCGGACCACAGGAGGTGGTTCATCACCCGCTGGCCTCGGCGAGAAAAAGGGTCCGCCGACAGGGGGTCGAGGGCGCCCACATCGTGGAGATCCGCCCCGGCGGAGAAGTGGTGCCCCCGGCCCGCCTGCCAGCCGCCCCCGCTGAGGGCCACCCGCTGGACACCGCGCCAGCGCAGCTCGATGAACAGGCGATCCAGGGCCTGGAGCAGGTCCACCTGGAGGCGGTTGAGGCCATCCCCGGAGCGAAGGCCAATCCAGGCCCAGTCCGGGCCGCAGAGCAGGTCGATGGAGGTGCGTCCCTCGTACCAGTGCCCAGGCTTCATGTGAGCCCCAAACGCGTCAAGGCCGCCTCCAGCGGCTCGCTGTCCGGATCCCAGCTGGCTGCGCCGGGCAGCTGATTGCGGAACCAGGTGGTCTGGCGCTTGGCGTAGGCCTGGGTCTCCTGGATCACCTGGGCCACGATGCTGGCCTGGGTCCCCCCAGCCATCCAGGCGGCGTAGCCCAGGGGGCGGAGAGCCTCCAGATCGGGGCCGTGGCCCGAGGCCACCAGCTGGGCGACCTCTTCTGGCCAGCCGGCCGCCACCTGGGCCGCCACCCGCTGAGCGATGCGCTCCCGGCGGTGCTCCCGGCCCGGAGCGACCACCAGCACCCGCCAGCCATCGGGAATCCCTGTAGGGGCTCCCTCCAGGAGGGCCGAGGGCCGCCGCCCCGTGGCCAGGTGGAGGGCCAGGGCCCGCTGGACCCGGGCTGCGTCGTTGGGATGCAGGCTCGCAGCACGGGCGGGATCCACCGCCCCCAGGAAGCGGTGCAGGATGGGAATGCCCAGGGCGCGGCCCCACTGGCGGACCCGCTCCACTGTGGCGGCCGGCACCTCCGGCAGCGGGCTCAGCTGGTCCCAGATGCCCCGGAGGTAGAGGCCTGAGCCCGTCACCAGCACCGGCCCAGGGCTTCCCTCCAGCCAGCCCCGCACCAGGGCCCCAAAGGCCGCAGGGTTGGGCCTCGTCGTCAGCGGCAGCAGGCCGTAGCCAATGTGGGGAACGCCCGCTTGCTCCTGGATGCTGGGCTGCCCCGTGCCGATGGCCAGGCCAGCCATGGCCTGAAAGGGATCCCCATTCACCACCGTGCCCCCCAGCCTCCGGGCCACAGCAACGCCCAGGCTGGATTTGCCGGAGGCCGTGGGTCCAAGGAGGGCGATGGGCATTTTTTAAAGCTATCAGCTGTCAGCTATCAGCAATCGGCTAAAGCTCCAGCAACCATCGGCCGTCCCAGCCCAATCAACCTTGGGTTTCAGCCCATGGTCCTTGAGCGGCCCCAACAACCTGCCGCACCTTTCTAGGCTGACAGCTGACAGCTGACAGCTGATAGCCGATAGCCGATAGCCAATCCAGGGAACCTCCCCCCCCACCCACCGCACCCCTAACCCATGCGCACCCTGCTCTGCTGCTGCCTTGCGGTTCTGGCCTCGGCCGGGGAACCGGCTCTGCCCGGTCGGGACCCGGCGTTCCTGGCTCAGATCGTGGCGGACTCCGAGGGCGGCACCCGCCCCTGGAAGACCTTCCGGACCCCGGTGGAGGGCGGCTCGGCCGTGGTCGAAGTCGTGGGCGAGTTGACCCGGGAGGAGCTCCGGGAGGTGACCTTCCAGGAGTTCCTGGTCTGGTTCCATGCGGACCTGCGGGCCTTCCTCATTCGGATCGGCGGCCAGCCCAGTGCAGAGGCGGGGGCAGCGGCCATGGCCTCGCTGCGCTATGGGGGCCAGCCCCTGCCTCGGACCTACCCCCTGGGCCGTGCTGCGTTCTAATCCGCAGCCAGTCGGGGCAGCAGGCGGGCGGCCTGGTCCCGGGCCAGGCGGGCAGCCTCCAAGGCGTGGCGGGCCGCCGCCTCCGGGGACTGGCGAGGCGTGAGCAGGGCTTCCAGTTGACCCCGCAGGCGCAGGATCTCGCCTTCGGGGTCCGGCAGATGGCGCCGAGCGGCGGCCTCGAAGGTAAGCATGAAGCACTGGATGGCGTCGCAGGCGGTGCTCACCACGGCAGCGCTGTGCCGCTCCGGCGCCATGGCCAGGGCGGCGGCGAGGAAGCGCAGGCCATCCTCGAAGCGGGCCTGGGGCTGACTGGGAGAACCGGAACCGGACATGCCTCCAGCAAACCACAACCGGGGGGCATGCCGCTCTAATCCAATTCAAGGTGTGTCCGTAGGAGACCCAGAGGCTCCCATGCGCCACACCATCCCCACGCTCCTGGTCCTGGTCTGTACCGGCCCCGGCCTGCGGGCTGATGCTCTGACGGACCTCACGGTGCGGCTCAAGCCCCTCAGGGCCCAGACGCCCATCACCCTGAAGCTCGAGCAGACCTCCACAGAGTGGGACGAAGGCAAGGATCGGAAAGAGGTGAGGACGCTCAAGGTGGCCGAGGGACCAGGTGGCCTCAAGGTCCTGGAAGACTCCGGTGCGAGCAGTGCCTTCCGGTCCACCAAGGCCCCTGGCGATCCCACCGCAAAAAAGGGCGACTCCCAGTGGCGGCGCCAGCTCCGAGCCCAGGAAGACCTGCTCGAGGAGCTGGAAAAGGCCACCCTGGTGGGGGAGAGCCCAGAGGTCCTCGAGGGGCGACCAGTGCGTCGGCTCCGCCTCAAGCTGAGCCTGGATCTGGATGAGGAAGCCCGCAAGCATGTGAAGCGCTCCACCATGGAAGCCACTCTCTGGCTGGGTGCGGATGGCTTGCCGGTGGCCATGGAGCGGCGCATCGACCTGGAGGTGCGGGCCATGATCTTCGTGAAGGTCTGGACAAAGGTGAACTCCCGCTACCGCTTCGTGCGGGTCCAGGATCGGCTGATAACCACCGAGGCCACCGATGCCGTGGAAGGCGAGGCCATGGGCCATCCCTTCAAGGTTCGGGTCACCGTTCGGGCGACACCCCTGCCCTGATCAGCCCTCGGGGGGGACCGGGTAGTCGCCGGTGAAGCAGGCGTAGCAGTGGCCCGTGCCATCGTCGCCCACGCTGCCGTAGAGGTCCTCCATGGCCAGGTAGCCCAGGGTGTCGGCCTCCACGAAGGTGGTGATCTCCTCCAGCGGCATGTAGGAAGCAATGAGGTGCTGACGCTTGGGGGTGTCGATGCCGTAGAAGCACGAGTAGGCCGTGGGCGGGCAGGCGATGCGCATGTGCACCTCCGCCGCCCCAGCCTCGCGCACCATCTGCACGATCTTCTTGCTGGTGGTGCCGCGCACGATGCTGTCGTCCACCAGCACCACGCGCTTGCCCGCCAGCAGATGGCGGACAGGGTTCAGCTTCACCTTCACGCCGAAGCTGCGGATGGTCTGCTTGGGTTCGATGAAGGTGCGGCCCACATAGTGGTTGCGGATGATGCCGAAGTCGAAGGGGATGCCGGACTGCTCGGAGTAGCCCAGGGCTGCGCTGACACCGCTGTCGGGTACCGGCACCACCAGGTCAGCTTCGACAGGGTGGCGCAGGGCCAGGCGGCGGCCCATCTCGCGGCGCGCCACCATGACGCTCTGGCCGAAGACCAGCGAATCCGGGCGGGCGAAGTAGATGTGCTCGAACACGCAGGGCTTGGGCTGGACCAGGGGGAGTGGGAACCGGGAGCGCACCCCACCGCCCCGACGGTCCACCACCACCATCTCGCCAGGGGCGACATCCCGCAGGTAGGTGGCGCCCACCAGGTCAAAGGCGCAGGTCTCGGAGCTGAAGGCGGTGGTGCCATTCATGGCACCCATGGCCAGGGGCCGGAAGCCCCGGGGATCCCGGGCGGCGATGAGCACCTCGGCCGAGAGGATGAGCAGCGAGAAGGCCCCGCGGGCCTCGCGGAGCGCCACCACCACAGCCTCTTCCAGGGTGTCGGCCTGGGCTCGGTTGATGAGGGCCAGCAGCACCTCGCTGTCCGAGGGACTGGTGAAGGTGTGGCCATCGGCGATGAGGCGGGCGCGCAGGGCCTCGGTGTTGGTCAGGTTGCCGTTGTGGCAGAGGGCCACCTGGCCGAAGCGCCCATGGATGAGGAAGGGGTGGGCGGCGGAGGCCACATTGCCACCAGTGGTGGAGTAGCGGGTGTGGCCAATGGCGGCATCGCCCGGCAGGGCGTCCAGGACGGCCTCGGTGAACACGTCTGCCACGTAGCCCTGGGCCTTGTGGAGGAACAGCTCCCGGCCATCGCTGGAGCAGATGCCGGCGGCCTCCTGGCCCCGGTGCTGGAGGGCATAGAGGCCCAGGTAGGTCTGGCGGGAGGCCTCGATCTGATGGCAGATCCCGAAAACCCCGCATTCATCCCGAAACGGCATGCGTCCCCCGGCTCCCAGGATACCCTTCGGAGGCCGGTTCCCCGCCATCCGGCCTTCCTGGAG
>Ga0007794_10000270_pt1 | contig 16282 bp, 15 predicted proteins | sample CryBogmetaGMA5M_FD_60365 | JGI IMG/M metagenome (GOLD analysis project Ga0007794, IMG submission 60365) | Freshwater microbial communities from Crystal Bog, Wisconsin, USA - MA5M | ecosystem: Environmental > Aquatic > Freshwater > Lake | place: Crystal Bog, Wisconsin, USA | collected 2009-07-06
GTGATAAACCACCGCACGCATCATACGATACTTCCTTGAGAAAAAGGCAGGCACAGAGACTTGTTTGAGAATGGGCAGGCACGGAGGCCTGCCCCTACCTGATGTACGGGCGACCGGCGGGTCGCCCCATTCCGATCAATACCCGTCACCCGCAGGCGCGCCGTCGAGGATCTTGTCGGCCGAACCGACGCCCAGACGGCCCACGCCCATCTTCAGGAACATCACGGCGCGGTCCCAGTCGCGGATGCCGCCGGAGGGCTTGACCTTCGCGCGACCCGCGCAGGTCTTCAGCATGACCGCGACCTGCTCTACCGTTGCGCCATCGCCGTTGAACCCGGTGGAGGTCTTCACGAAATCAGCGCCTGCCGCGATCGCGATCTCGCAGGCCTTCGCAACTTGATCCAGCGTCAGCAGGCAGGACTCCTGGATGACTTTCACGAGCACGCCTTTGGGCTTGGCCACGGCCACAACCGCCTCAATCTCGCGCTTGACAGTGTCGTAATCTCCCGAGAGAAACTTACCGATATTCATCACCATGTCCAACTCGTTCGCGCCGTCCTCGATCGCCAGCTTGGCCTCTAGCGCTTTGACTTCCCAGCGGCTCGCGCCATGCGGGAAGCCGATCACGACGGCGACGGTCGTGCCAGAGCCCTTCACCAGCTTCGCGGCCAGCGCGGCATCGGTCGGGCGAACGCACAGGTCGCCCACGCCCCTGGCCACGCACATCGCCGCATTTTTGCGGATGTCATCATCGGTCATCGCAGGCTTCAGCACTGCGTGATCCATCATCTTCGCGACAACCTCTTTTGTAATCGTGCTCATGTTTCGCATTCTCCGTAAACGTTCTTACATCAACCGTCCGCCCGAAATGTTGATCGACTGACCCGTCAGGTAATCCGCAGCCGAAGAACAGAGGTAGACCGTCGTCCCCACCACATCCTCAATGCTGGCCAGGCGTCCCAGCGGAATCTTAGCGGTGAAGCGCTTCACCACGTCCGCGCGCTCCTGCTTGAGGTTCTCGATGTAGTTCGAGGACATGAACGTCCAAACGCCGGTGTTGTCCGTAATGCCGGGGCAGACACAGTTCACATTGATGTTGTCCTTTGCGAACTCGTGCGCCAGAGCCTGCGTAAACGTAATGATGGCGCCTTTGGCCGCGCTGTAGTGGCTAAGCAAGGCGGAGCCCATCTTGCCCGACTGCGATGAGAAGTTCACGATCTTGCCGTACTTGGCTGCCTTCATGAACGGCACGGCATGCTTGATGAAAAAGAAGGTGCCCTTACAGTTCACCGCGAACACGAAGTCCCACTCCTTCTCTGTGATCTCCTCGATCGGGCTCTGGCCCGCCACGCCCGCGACGTTCACGAGGATATCGATCACGTTGTTGAAGCGCGCGGCTGCTGTGTCGATCACCGCCTTCACCTGGCCCTCATTCGTCACATCCGCAGCCAGCCCCGCCACGTCGTATCCGGCGGACGTGAACTCGGCTACGGTCGCGTCGACCGTCGCCTGCTTGAGATCTGTGATGACCACCCGTGCGCCGCATTGCGCCAATCCTTGTGCGATGCTTTTGCCGATAGCACCGGTCGCACCGGTCACGAGCGCTGTCTTACCTTTGAAATCCAAAAAATTCTGCATGTCTGATGCTTTCCTTTTCAGCCGCACGGGTAACGCCCCGTGCGAAATGTGAAGATAAAGACGGCCAGGCGGGCCGTCCATAGGGGAATCAGGGCGGTCACTGTGATCGCCCGCAACCGTCAATCCGAAGCGTTTGGCCCTTTCGCGTCCGGGCCGGCAAACCGGCCCAGCGCACCGTTCCTTAGCGGAACAGATTCAGAAAGGGACAGCCAGACTTTTCCAGATCCATCACGCTCACGGTGTGAACCGGGTCGTTCTTGCTGTTCTTGAGGCCAGGGAAGGTCATGTCGAAGTTCACGACGATGAGCTTGTTGCCCCACACCATTGGCTCGCACGGCTGATCCAGCAACCCGTCCGCGCCATCGGTGTCGTCGTTCATCCACAAGGTGCCCAGTTTGCCAGCCTTGATGTCCCAGTAAAGGACCGCGTTACGCTCGGAGTCGGTCATGATGACCCAATCCTTCTTCGCGTAATAGCAGATGCCGTCGCAGCACGGGAAAACCTTCTGGTCGTTGATCAGCGTCACAGGCTTCTCATACGAGCCGTCCGCTTTCAGTTTCAGGACGTAGAAGTGCCCGTCGCCGAAGTTGCCGACGTAGATGTTCCCGTTCTTGTCAAAGCACATGCCGTCACACGACGCAGTGTCTTTGCGGTGCGGCAGCGGCACGGTGTCGCAGATCCCGATGCAGTACGGGTCGTTCGCCGCCTGCTCTTTGGGCAGCAGGTGTGCGGGGCCGTTCTTAAACGCGCTGAAAGGCACGCGGTACACGCCGCCCTGATTCTTGCCTTCGACGTCGAAGAAGGTGTCCGTAAAATAGAGCGCGTTGCCGCGGACGCGCGCCGCGTTGGCCAGCTTGATGTTCTCGACCACGGGCTCCATTTTCACAGGCTCGCCGTTCTTGTCGATCACCACGCGGATCATGCGCGACTTGTAACTCTTATCGAAGAAATACTGGTTGTCGCAGTAGTAGAGGTTGCCGTCCTCGTCGAACTCCATGCCCATGGGCGCGCCGCGCTTGGTGTCGGGATGCAGCAGTCCGGCGATGAAGACCGACCACTTGCCGCTCTTCTTGTCCATCTTCATGATGGTGCCCGCATACGACTGGTCCACGAAGTTAGGCGCGGCCATAAAGATGTTGCCGTCCTTGTCCTGCGCCAAACCGTCCGGCGTATTGACATGATCGCCAAACTGCTTGAACAGCTTCGGACGATACTTCTCATCCAACTTGACCGTCGCATCCGCGGCCATCACACTGCACGCGACCGTCGCAACCGCGCCGGCCAACACACACATCGTCGCCTTGCTCATCGAACGCCCCTTTCGTTTCAGACTACGGGCGGCCCTATCGGCCTTCGCGCCCTCGTCCCCGTCCCGCATCAGGCGCCCATACGCCCTGCGTCAGGAACATGTTTTTAGAATATCACACTTGTTTTCGGCTGACAATTCGCAAAAGTTTGAAAAAGTTTCGACTTGATTTAATTGTACTTCCGAATTATTAATTAAAACCTTCGAACTCTTAGCAGGAGCTTATCTTCATGGCGAAAGCGCACGAGCGAAAACGACAGATTCTGGATCTGCTGATGGAGTCTCCGACCCTTTCCGTCGCCGATTTAAGCAGGCGGTTCAAGGTTTCCGAGGTCACAATCCGCAACGACTTGAACGACCTCGCCACGCAAGGTCTGGTGGTGCGGCATCACGGCGGAGGGTTGCCCGCGTTTCACGCACATGTGCTGGAGCGCCAACGCGCCCGCATGGAGGAGAAAACCCGCATTGCTCGCGCGGCCGCCGAGCTGATCGGAGACCTCGATGACGTGATGATTACGGCGGGCACCACGACGTCGCTCATTCCCCGATTCCTGCTGGGCCGCCAAGGCGTTAAGATCGTGACCAACTCCACCCTGCTGTTGCCCTACGTCAGAAACAACCCAGGCGTGCAGGTCACGCTCACGGGGGGCGAATTCAGGCCGGCGCTTGAGGCCATGACAGGCCCCGCCACGCTGCGCGAACTGCAACAATTCCACGTGGCCAAAGCGTTTCTCGGATCGGACGGCGTCTCGCTTGCCAAGGGAGTCACCGCCGACAATGCGGAAATTGCCGAGATCTGCCGCCATATGTCCGAACAGGCGCAACAGACCATCGTGCTGGCGGACGCCTCTAAGCTCGGACGCGCAGGCTTTGCCCGCATCATGGCCGCCGCGCGCATCGACATCCTGATCACTGACACACTGGCTCCAAAGAGCGAAGTTGCGCGACTCCGGAATAAGGGCGTTGACGTCCGTCTGGTCTAATTTGGCGGACGTCTCCATGCCAGAGAGAACGGCGGAAAGGCTCACCTCATTGGAGGTAAAGCAGGTCAGGAACGAGCTTCATGATCTGGTTGCGGCTGTAAGTGTATATTTTGTCGGCGGAGGTTCCCGACATGCGGCGCACCGTAGCGGCCAGCGTCTTCGCCTCTTCGTAGGATATCTGGCTCACGATCCGCTTGACGGGAGGAACCAGATTGGGCGACATGCTGAATTCGTCCACTCCCATGCCGATCATGAGAACTGACAGCACGGGGTCTGCGGCCATTTCTCCGCACACTGACACCTTGATCCCGTGCGCGTGCCCGGCCTCGACTGTCATAGCGATCAACTGCAGCACGCCCGGGTGAGTGGGCTGATATAGGCTGGCCACCGTCTCGTTGAGGCGGTCGACGGCCAGCGTATACTGGATCAGGTCGTTCGTTCCCAACGAAAAGAAATCGGACTCCTTCGCCAACGCGTCGGCAATCAGCGCCGCCGCAGGGATCTCAATCATCACGCCGCGCTTGATGTTCTCGTCGAAGGCGATGCCCTCGGCACGCATCTGCTCCATGCACGCGTGAAGCTCCAGATTGGCCGCCCGCAACTCTTCAATCGCCGAGACCATCGGGTACATCAGCATCACGTTCCCGTGCGCACTTGCCCGCAGGATCGCGCGCAACTGCCGTCGGAACACGTCCGGATTACGCAACAAGTAACGGATGGACCGGTTGCCCAGAAAGGGGTTGGCCTCTTTGTGAGTGGCCGCAGACGAATTTTTGGTCATCTTGTCGCCGCCGAGATCCAGCACGCGGATCGTCACCGGCTGATTAGCGGGCAGAGCGCGAACCGCTGCCGTATAGGCCTGAGTCTGTTCCTCCTCTGTCGGCTCGCGGTCCAGCGAAAGCCAAAGGTACTCCGTACGGTACAGGCCGATTCCTTCCACACCGACCGCATAGAGCCCGGTCATCGGCGTGCTGTGGTCCACATTCGCCAGCATCGGAACCGCATGGCCGTCGGACGTCGCGCCGGGCGCGAGTTTCCCCTGCTCGAGCGTCTCCTCCAGCGTCTTGGAGCGGGCGACCATCTTGTCGAAGGCCAGCCGCTCATCACGCCCCGGGTTGAGAATCACTTTGCCGCGCGATCCGTCGAGCAGCAACAAGTCGCCGGTTTTGACGATCTCTGAAAGCGAGCCCAGTCCGACAACCGCTGGAATGCCCAGCGCGCGCGCCAACAAGGAGGCGTGCGACGTCGTGCTGCCGCGGTCCGTGGCGAAGCCGAGAATCAAGTGCTTGGGCATCGAGATCGTTTCGGAGGGCGTCAGTTCGTCCGCCACCACAATGCACGGCTGTTCGACGCGGAAAGACTGAGAGTCGGCGCCGCCCATGAGATTGCGGATGATGCGTTTGGCGATATCGCCCACATCCTTGGCGCGCTCTTTCAGATAGGAGTCATCCATGGCCGCGAAGATTGACGAATACTTCTCGGCGATCGCATTCACAGCCGCTTCGGCGTTGAAATACTCCTTGGTGATCCGCTCTTTGCACGACCCGACAAAAGAGGGATCGTCAAGGATCATCAGATGCCCGTCGAAAATCGTCGCCTCATCGCCGCTGATACGCTTGCTCAGTTCATGCGACAGCGACCGGATCTGGGTCCGGGTGAGGGCGAAGGCAGCGGTCAGCCGAGAGAGCTCCTGCTGAATCTGGTCGGGCTCTAACCGGTACTCTGGGATCTGATCGTTTCCCGTGGTGCGGAAAAGATAGACGGGCCCCGCGACGAAACCGCGCGAGGCCGCAAGACCGGTCAGCATGCGCATGGCACCGCCACCGCCACCCTGTATGTGCTGATCACTGTTCATCTGGAATATCGAATTTGCGCGCCACGAGCGCCTCCAACTCGTCGAGCACTTCGTGCCCCTGGGGGCCGCAGGCGGTCACGCGCAACCGGGTGCCGCAGACGGCCTCCAGCGTCATGAGCGCCATGATGCTCTTGCCCGACACGACACAGCCCTCTTTTTCGACCTCGACCTCAGCGTTGAAACGCGATGCCACCTTGGCGAAAAGTCCAGCCGGACGCACGTGCATGCCATACTTGTTCAGCAACACGAACTCTCTCGTCTCTGCGCTTTGTCCCACGTCTACTCTCCTCCTCCGGCATGATGCTGTTTGATCCGCGCATCGAGCGCGTGAACCGCGACAAAACCTGAATGGCGCAATTTCTGCTCTTGCGCCGCTGTTTCCACCAAATTTACCAGATCCCGTCCCGGAGCGACAGGAATAACCAGCTGGGGCACTGAAACGCCGAGGAATTCGCGCCGCAGGTCGACCGTTCCTGTGCGGTCGAGCTCCGCGTCCGCCTCGCCCTGCCGCTTCAGCGTCACCACCAGGTCCACCTGCTTCTCGCCCCGCACGGCGGCCACACCGAAAATTGCGGGGACATAGATGATGCCGATCCCGCGGATTTCCATGTAGTACTGCGTCACAGGCGAAGCCGAGCCCAGCAGGTTTCCGTTGCTGTCGCGGCGCAACAGCGTCAGGTCGTCCGCCACGAGGGCGTGCCCGCGCTTGATCAGGCCGAGCGCCGTCTCGCTCTTGCCGAGTCCGGCGGCCCCCTCGATGAAGACGCCGACGCCCGCGACTTCCAGCATCGTGCCGTGGACTTTGCAGCGCGGCGCGTTCAACTCCTCAAGGACAAAAGTCGCTGTGTGCATGAAGCGCCGAGTCACCAAACCGGTGCGCAGCACCGCCACGCCGTCCTGCTCAGCCACCCGCAGCACCTCGGGGAACACACGCTTGCCGCGCGTGAACACCAGGCAGGGTATCTTCATGGCGAACAGCTCCTCGAACCGCTGGACACGCAGCTCTTCCGGCAGAGTCGAGAGGTAAGCGTATTCCGCCATGCCGACAACTTGGATGCGCTTCCTGGCAAAGTACTCGTAGAACCCAGACAAAGCGAGACCTGGACGGTGAACCACCGGCTCGATGATCACCCGCTCTAATCCCGCCTGTCCGGCGGCCAGCTCAAGCCCCAAGCGGTCGCGGCCGGCCGCAAGAAACTGGCCGACCGTAACCGGAGACTGCGGAACCGGGCTTTGGCGGTTCTCAGCCATCGCTTCTTTTCGCCTGCCGCTCGTGTGCTGAAACCCGCTTGCTCAGCGTTTTGCGCAACTGCTTCTCAGCGCGGGCCGCAGCCGTGTCGATCGCGGCGCTCGCGTTCGCCGCATGCTCCTTCGCGCCAACCGCTGTCAAGTTCTTCTGCTGCACGACGAACTCCGCCTCGTAGAGGTGCCGCTGCACGTCGATGATGACGTGCACGCTCTCCACCCGCGGAAATTCCTGTATCAGTTTCTCCGCGCGCAGCTCCGCGTACTCCTTAAGCCCTGCACCCGCATTCAGATGACGAATCGTAACTTCAATAGGCATGGTGTGTCATCCTTTCTTTCTTTCTGTGTCCGCCTCGCGGCAGACGGGTTTGTGTTTGTAAAGCCGACAAGAAAACGTTTTCTCATCACATCCTGAAATTCGCGCCCAGATAAAGGCGGCGCGCAGTCTCGTCCTGCACCAAGAAATCGCTGGACCCTTCGCACAGGATCTGCCCGTCATACACCAGATAAGCGCGGTCGACAATCGAGAGCGTTTCGCGCACGTTGTGGTCGGTCACAATGATCCCTAGCCCGCGGTCGCGAAGGCCTCTGACGATCTGCTGAATATCGTGTACCGCCAACGGATCCACGCCACTGAAGGGCTCGTCCAGCATCAGAATCGCGGGCTTCCGCACCAGGGCGCGCGCGATTTCCAACTTCCGCCGCTCGCCACCGCTCAGCGTATAGGCCCGCTGCCTGGCGACCTTCGTGAGGCTCAGGCTCGACAGCAACTCCTCTGCGCGCGCCATCCTCTCCGGCTTGGTCAGCGGCATCGTTTCGAGAATCGCCAGCACGTTCTCCTCAACCGTCAGCTTGCGGAAAATCGACGCTTCCTGCGACAGGTAGCCAAGGCCCAGGCGCGCGCGACGAAACACCGGCATCCGCGTGATGGACTCGCCCCGGAACACCACGGTCCCCGAATTCGGGCGAACCAGCCCGACCACCATGTAGAACGTCGTCGTTTTGCCCGCGCCGTTGGGCCCTAGCAGACCCACGATTTCGCCGCAGCTCGCATGAAGCGAGATGCCGTTCACCACCGTCCGCTGGCCATACTGCTTGACCAAGTCGATGGCCTGAATGTCGGGCACCGCCTGATCTAACTGTCCAACTGTATCATCCATACTTCAGATCACACTCTCTCGCTTATGGCAACAGCTTCTGACTGCCCTTGCTGAAGGTTCCCGGCGGCAGCACCACGCGTCCCGGCGAAACCTCCATCCGCTCGTCGTCCACCCAGATCGTTATCCGGTCGCCGGTCACCTCTCCCGATTCTTTTCCCATCTGCTTCAGACGTGCTGTCCCCGTCATCACGATCCGCCCGTCCTTTTTGGTGTAGACCGCCTTGTCGCACGTGGCAGCCCGGTTAGCGTTGGTGATGCTGACACTCCCGATCGCCATGACCTGCTGCACGTCGTTCGTCCCCTCCATGAAGACCAAGAGCCGGTCGGAGCGCATCACGAACTGCGCGTCATCCACGAGCACATTCTCGTCGAACAGGATGACGCCCTCCTTGTTGTCAAATTCGATCTTCTTGGAAGTGATGACCGACTCGCGGTCCGACTCGCCCGCCTTTTTCGCCCCGTCCGGCTTCTCTTTCTTCGCGATGGCCACCGACGGCACGTCCGCAGCCGCAGCCGGCGGCACTGCGCTCTTTTGCCCCTCTTCGGCAAAACTCACGCTGGCTGCCAACAGGCATACCGCCATCCCACCGATACGCAACGTCAACTTCACGAAAGCCCCCCTAACTTGAGCGGAATGCGGTTCGTACGAATTTCGCATTCAGATAGAATTTTAATAAACTGTTCCTCGATTGAAAAGTACATACCACGCCCTTTTATCCGGTCTGCCCCTTTCACCACATGAACAGCCCCTTCACAGTATCCGTGCTTGGCCTGGCGGTCGAACAGGCACCCGTCAGCCGTCAACTGCCCGTCAGGCTTACCGTCCTCGGTGAGCATATCAACGACAACACCCTCTCCGAAAATGATGCCCCCGTCTAGCATCTGCGCCTTCTTGGCATGCAGAACAGCCCTCATGCGTCCGCTGTCGTAGTAGTCCAAAGGCAACGTCAGATTCTCCACCGGCGAGGTCATGGCAGCCTTCGACGCGTCCCATTTGTCCGCCAAAGGGCGCCAGACTTGATCGCTGTGACGGCCGAACCAGCGCTCCACGTCTGGATCGCCCGCTCCCCAGGCCCGGCATCCGCAGAGCAGGAGCCCCGCGAGCGCTGCCCGACGCACATACGCCCATTCTTTACGGCACAAGCCCATGTATCGCTCCCAACGTCTGCCACACCTTTTTCAGATCCTTGAAGGCGATCGCGTTCGCCTTGTCCGAGAGCGCCTCAGCCGGATTCACGTGCGTTTCCATGAACACGCCGTCCACACCCGTCGCCACGGCCGCGCGCGCCAACGCCGGCGCCCAGCGCCCGTCGCCGCCGCTCGTCTTGCCCGCGCCGCCCGGCCGCTGCACGCTGTGCGTCGCGTCGAAAACCACCGGATACCCGAACTCGCGCATAATCAGCAGACTGCGCATATCGGCCACCAGATTGTGATACCCGAAACTCGCTCCGCGCTCTGTCAAAATGATCCGGGTGTTCCCCGTGCCCGTGATCTTGTCGATCACATTGCCCATGTCCTCCGGCGCCAGAAACTGCCCCTTCTTCACGTTCACAACCTTGCCGGTCTCGCCCGCAGCCACCACGAGGTCGGTCTGCCGGCACAGGAACGCCGGAATCTGCAAGATGTCCACAACCTCGGCCGCGATAGCCGCCTGCCCCGGCTCATGGATGTCGGTCAGAACCGGCACGTGGAAACGGTCGCGCACCTCCCGCAGAATCGCCAGGCCTTCGTGCAGGCCAGGGCCGCGGTAAGAGTCCACCGACGTCCGGTTCGCCTTGTCGAACGATGCCTTGAAAACCAATGGCACACCCATCTCGTCCGCCAGGCGGACCAGCTTCGCGGCCAGATCCATCGTGCCTTCGACCGATTCGATCACGCACGGCCCCGCGATGAACACCAGCTTCTTGCCGCCGAACGTCACGTCACCCACTTTGACCGGCTTCACTTTCGTCATAAAAACAACCTCTCTCTGGGGCAACCCGCCGGTCGCCCCTACGCACGCCCCTTCAAAACAGCTTCAACGGTAGCCACATCTTCCGGCGTGTCCACGCCCACGCCTTGGTCCTCGGTCTGAATCACTGCGATCCGGCCTCCAAGGTAGAGCGCGCGCAACTGCTCCAAGCTCTCCGCTTTCTCCAGCGCGCAGGGCGGTTCGCTCACGAGCCGCTTGAGGAACGCTCCGCGGTACGCATAAATGCCCAAATGCCTCAGATACAGGCCCGAGCCCAAATCCGGCTCGCCGTCGCGGCGGCAGGGAATCGGCAGCCTCGAGAAATAGAGCGCCCCGCCGTCCCTCGCCAACACGACTTTCACCACCGTGCGCGCATCGAGATCGCGCATCGTGCGGACCGGGCAGGCAGCCGTCGCCATCGCCCACCCCGGATCAGCCTTCATGCGCGCCGCCAGCGCGTCGATCAGCGCCGGATCGATCAAAGGCTCATCGCCTTGGATGTTGATCACGATGTCGTCGTCGCCCGGCTTCGCAGCCTCCGCCACCCGGTCCGTTCCCGACGGATGATCGGGACGCGTCATCACCACCTTGGCGAACCCTTTCACGGCTTCTGCGATACGTGCGTCATCGGTCGCCACCAGCACCTCATCCAGGGAATGCGCCCGCTTGACGGCCTCTACCACCCATTGCACGAGCGGTTTGCCGCAGATCGGGTGCAGGCTCTTGCCGGGGAAGCGCGTCGAGCCCCAGCGCGACGGAATCACACCAATCACACGCATACGTCAACTTCCTGTAGGGGTTGAAATGGGCACATTTTCGTTGTTCCTCAGACGGGTGTCAAGACCATTGTCGGCCGCTGTCAGCCACTGCGGCTCGGGAGGTACGGTTCAACTTAATTCAACTCAGTCGAATCCGCACCCGATTTAGGAGTTAGGAGCTTCAATACTATAAAGACGAATGGCTTATACGATCCGCCAACTCTTAACTCCTCCCTTGGCTCACCCAGGCACCCTCCGGAGCGCCACCGCTACGGCGCATCCCAGAACAATGATCGCAAGCACCACTGCCGCAGGCAAAAGCCACGCAGCCTCCGCCGAAAAAAACCGGCTCCCCGTCCGACGCCACGCCGGGTTATCGCTCCACCCTTCGAGGCTCGCCTTCCGAGGCTTGATTCCTCGCCGTAAAAGCGCCCGGATCTGCTCCGGCTGATACCCGGTCGGCCCCGAGGCTTCGGACGCACCCGCCAACAGACTGCATGCCTGCCCTGCCCCGTACGGAAAAATCACGCGATAGTCCGGCCCCGCTCCGCCAGTCACCTCGACATCTGAAGCTCCTTCTCCATCCTTGAGCACCAGACAATAGGCGGACGCGCGGGATTCCGCAAGGGGAATCTCCATCCGCTCCTGCACAAAGTCCCGGAAGGCCAGCCGCGTCACATCGCCCGCAGCCACCTGCCGCCACTCGGACGCGCCTTCATGCGGCTTGTCGGCTTGCTCGAAAAGGATATAAGCAAGACTCAGCACGCTTTTGGCTGAACGCGTTTTCACTCGCTCCAGAGGAACGCGCCCCGCTTCAAAACAGACCAGCCGCGCCTTCGCATATCGGGATTTCAGCTCAGCGGGAACCCCCGGCACCACCCTCACCCCGCGCGGCACCAGAGAGCGCGCGTCACGCACCCAGCGCGATTGTTCCAGCCAGCCGTCCACCCGGTCGATCCGGAACGGGCGCTGCTCCTCGCGGACTCGGCGCTCGATGTTCCGCACCGCGCCTTCGGCGTCGGCCGATGTGGTGACCGTGGCGGAAGCCCCGGCGCGTACCTCGTCCATCCGGTCCACCGTCAGACGCACGTAGCGCTGCGTAACCGCCGGTAACCGGATCTCCATCAGACTGAAGTCCGCGTGACTCGACAGGTCGAGAATACGCGCGTCCCTCACGATCAGTTGCCAGGCGTCACAGTCCGGGGACGCTTCAACCGTCACCAGCCGTTCAAAATCGCGCAGCGTCGTATGAATCACAACGCCGCACAGCGGCTCTTGCTTCTGCGCCGAAGGATCGCGTTCAAGCGTAACCTGAAACCGCTTGCCGTCAAGCTCGCCGGCCTTGACCATATGCAGCCCTACGCTCTGCCGCACGCGCTCCTCGCGCTCCTCAGTGACGCACTCCACCAAGAAAGGCACCGCCTCGCCACCCGCCTTGCGTATGACGCACAGGTCCGCCAAATCGTTTCGCGTGGTGCGATAGGCATCAGGCGGCAACACCAGCTCCGCTAGTTCTTCCTGCCCCGAAGCAGGCAGCGCAAGCTCTGCCGCATAGCGGAACCGCGAGGCGTCGACAGCCGCCCCCCGAGCCCCGAGGCACACCGCTGCGAGGACTGCGGCCAGCGGCCCTACACGAAGCCTCATTTGACCTCCTGACCATTGCCCGACGTCTTGTTGAAAGCGTCTTGATTGCGCAAGTAGGCGTAGGTGGCCAGCAGCAGCACGCCGCCCAACATGCCGAAGGCCATCAGACGGTAGAGCGGATCGGAGCCCGCCAAGTCCGCCAGAAACACCTTGCCGACCGTCAGAGAAAAGAGAGCCAGTCCGGTCATGCGCAACTCGCGCCTGCTGGAACGCAACCCGCCGACCAGGAGACTCAGCCCGTAGCACCCCCAGACCACGCTGACAGCTCCGGCGCGGAAACCCGGCACATACGCCTTGCAGCAGGTCGCCGTCTCGAACGTCAGATAAAGGAATCCGGCAATCAGCGCCGCGCCTGACAGAACCTGCCTGAAGCCGACAGCCCCTGATCCCTCGGCTGCAAGCGACTGCCGCGCGCTCACGAGCACGGCCAGACAAGCCGCAGTGGCGACGAGGCGGGGCAGAGCCGTAGCCGCGGAAAACGCCGACGCATGCCGAAGCTCGTTCAGCACCGGCGCCTGTGCGAACAGCCAGCCGTCCAGAAACCACTGTCCGACCACCAGGATGACCGCCAGCCAGAGAAGGTTGTGGAACAGCGTCACCGACAGCCGCGACCGCACGGCCAGCAGATGGAAGACGAAGAGCGACCACACCACGGTCACCGCAGCCATTTTGACCGAAGGCACAAACGCAGAGGCGAACGAAAACAGTTCGCAGGAGACATACGCGACCAGTCCGATGTAGAACACCGCGGCAAAGAAAACGACGGCGCGCTGGAACGACCCTGCTTCGCGCATGGCGGGATCGCCCACACCCTGATGCGCCGCCGCCGGAGGTGTGCGGGACAGGTTCCACCCGCCGAACAGCGTGAAGATCGGCATCACAAACTCAGCCAAACGGTCTTTCAGCCCCGCCCAATAGGTTGACGCCCCTATCTGGTCGAACGACGTTCCGTCGAGCAGGCCTAACGATAACCGCACCAGAACCACCGCATAGCAGACAAACGCTCCGCGCGTGAACATCCGGCTGTCCAGGCGCCGTCCGATCCAGAGCAACGCCACGGCTTGCAGGGCGAACATCGTGGACAAGACGTGCCCCGTGAAGAGCAGCGGCAACGCCAGACCCATGAAGATGACGGCCAGCGCGATGAAGCCGGAGAGCAGCACGCGGTCATCAGAGCGCCGCAGCAGAAAGAACCAGATGTGCCCGACATAGAACGCCGCAATACCGAGCGCCAACACCGCCAAATGAGCCCTCTGCGCAGGTCCGTGTCCGATCAGCAAGGCTCCCCCTCCCACCGTGACCAGCGCGTTAAGGAACAGCGCCGAGACCTCCACCGGAGTTGCGAAGATCTTGTTCCGCACAGCATAAGTGAAAATCGCCGTCGAATAGATCACAAAAAAACCGCACAGATAGGCCACCTCCTGCGGCGTCCCATTCCCGGCCTGCCACACCATCCGGTCGCCTGCCGCAAAAAGAAACAGCGCGCTGTTTAGCGCCAGGCTGAGCCACGTCAGCAGCGGCCACTGCCGCCGAACGGCGACGGCCGCCATCCCCAGCGCTAACACCGCCAAATATGCATAAAAAACGGGCAAGTCGGGCTGCGCACTCTTCAGCATGAGCGGCGTCGCGTAGCCGCCGAACGCGCCGAGGACGGCGATCGACAGCGCCTCCAGCCGCACAGCCAGCACCACGGCCGAAGCCGTCACCGCGGCCATGCAGGCGAACGCCCACGCGGTGGGCATCAGATGGAACATCGCGGAGGCCGAATAGAAGGCGAAGTAGAACATCGCGAGGCCGCCGCCGATGAAGCCCTGCCCTAACATCTGATAGCGTTTGCCCGTGCACCGCAGCCCAGCCACGATGAACACACCTCCGCACACCAGCGCGAGCGACACGCGGCCGGCAGGCCCCAGCAGGCCCTTGGTGATCGAAAGCTGCAGCCCGAACCCCACCGCGAACACGGTGATCACAACGAACGCGCGGATCAGCCACGTCGTGGCGATCGCGAACTCGGCCGATACGCCGGGTCTCCGGTGCTCCTCGCCCACCACAATCCAGTTCCACATCCTCCGCAATAGCCGCACCGCCGCGGCGTCAACTTCCGGGCGCGGCGCCGGAACAGCGAGGGGAGGCGGCAGCACCGCGGGCTTGACTGCGACCGTTGCCCGAGGCGGCTGAACGACAGGCGCGGCAAGATGAGGCGTCACCACCGGCGCCAATAAAACCGGGGGTAGCGGCGTCGCAGCGGGCTCAACGGGAGGCGCGACTGGCAGGCTTGCCGGCGGCGCGGCGGACGGCGCAACAGGTGCCGGGCGGTCAGATGAGCGCAGGTGGCCGCGAAGCGCACGCTCCAGCGCTTCGACCTGGCTGTTCAACCGACGCACGATGACAAAGGTGCAGATCGGAAGAATGAGGGTGACCACGAGAGCCAAGATACCTAGAACCGCGAAGAGACCTTCCATGCCCCACCTCCTTGCCTGAGACGCCACATCTCATAGAAACGGACAGAAGAAGAAGCTCTTCAAACCGCCATTAAAGGCCTTGTCCGCAACATTTCTTGTACTTCTTGCCGCTGCCGCACGGACACGGATCATTACGCCCCACAGTGCGCATGTCGGTATGACTGGGCATCGGCCTGGGCGACGGCGCGCGTTCGGCTTTCTCCATCGCCTGCATCATGGCGTCGAAATTCGCCACAGCGGACTGCGGAACTTCCGCCGACAGTTCGCGCCGGGCCGGGCGCTGTTGCTGCTGCGGCTCTTCAGCCGGCTGAACGCCGCCATCCAGCATGTTGATGTCGGCGTGAATCGTCTGCACATGCCCTCCCGCAGTCGACATCATGCGGTTGAAATTCTGCACGGTCGTGGCGCGGAAGACCGACGTCGAGACCTCGGTCTTGATGTGCGTCATCAGTTCCTCGAACATGCTGAAGGCCTCGCGCTTATACTCCACCAGCGGATCGCGCTGCCCATAGGCGCGCAGGTTCACGCCGTGACGCAGCTCGTCCATCGCCCTCAGATAGTCCTGCCACTGCTGGTCGATGCAGTTCAAGAAGACCGAGCGCTCCATGACCGGCAGCACCACGGGATCTTCCATCGAACATTTCAGCTCATACGCCTCTGCCACGCGTCCGTACAGCAGTTCAGCGGCCTTCTCGGGCTCACCTTTGAAGGGCGCGACATCGTCCAGCAGCACCGCCACAGGGAACGTGTCGCTCGCCCAGTCCACCAGCTCCTGCGGCTCGGCGTCCTTGGCAGAGGTCATGTACTTCTCGCACTGCATCAGAATCAGGTCGTTGAACACGTCGAGGATGCGCTCGTGCGCGCTTTCCGACATCAGCACTTCGCCGCGCAGATCGTACACCACGGTGCGCTGCTTGTTCATCACGTCGTCGTACTCGAGGGTGCGCTTGCGGATCGCAAAATTCTGCTGCTCCACGCGCCGCTGAGCGGTCTCAACCGAGCGGTTGAGCCACTTGTGCTCCAGAGCCTCGCCCTCCTGCATGCCGAGCCGCGTCATGATGCCGGAAATGCGGTCCGACCCGAACAGGCGCATCAGACTGTCCTCCAGCGAAATGTAGAACTGCGAGGAGCCCGGGTCGCCCTGGCGCGCGCACCGTCCGCGCAACTGGCGGTCGATGCGGCGTGACTCGTGCCGCTCGGAACCGATCACGTGCAGGCCGCACGGCTTTTCGACAAGAAGATCGCGCAGCGCCTTAGGCCCGTTGTCATACTTGTCGGCC
>Ga0007794_10000272_pt1 | contig 16218 bp, 16 predicted proteins | sample CryBogmetaGMA5M_FD_60365 | JGI IMG/M metagenome (GOLD analysis project Ga0007794, IMG submission 60365) | Freshwater microbial communities from Crystal Bog, Wisconsin, USA - MA5M | ecosystem: Environmental > Aquatic > Freshwater > Lake | place: Crystal Bog, Wisconsin, USA | collected 2009-07-06
GAGTGTGGAGGAATGCGCAGTTGCGCAATTTGCTGGTCGTGGGAGAAGCTTTCTTCAAAGCTGGACAATGCGGCTGACATAGTGATCCTGTAAAACGCACATCCTAAGCCCAGAGACGTCAAACGGCTGGGATAACTCTGTGGATAAGCGGTGGGTGAGCTGGGGAAATGTGGCGGACAAATAAAAAAGCCGCCCCGAAGAGCGGCTTTTCATGCGCGAGGAAACTTAAGCAGTTTCGCCGTACACGGAGATGGTGATCTCAACGACCACGTCTGTGTGCAAAGCCACACCCACGGTGCTGTCGCCAACAACCTTGATTGGGCCATGAGGCATGCGTACTTGCGCTTTGGCAACGGCAAAACCTTCTTTAGCCAAGGCATCAGCGATGTCTTGGTTGGTGACCGAACCGAACAAACGGCCGTCCACACCAGCTTTTTGGCTGAGTTTGATGGCTTTACCAGCCAACTTCTCGCCTTGAGCTTGTGCAGCAGCCAATTTCTCGGCAGCAGCTTTTTCGAGTTCAACGCGGCGGACTTCGAATTCTTTGATCGCAGCTTCAGTGGCGCGACGTGCGCGGCCTGAAGGGATCAAAAAGTTACGGGCGTAACCATCTTTCACACGGACGATTTCGCCGAGGTTGCCGAGGTTCACGACCTTGTCGAGCAGAATAATTTGCATGGTCGGTCTCCTTAGATCTTGTGCTGGTCGCTGTATGGCACCAAAGCCAAGAAGCGCGCGCGCTTGATGGCAGTGTTCAGCTGACGTTGATAAATAGCGCGTGTGCCAGTCAGGCGTGCGGGGATGATCTTGCCGTTTTCAGCGATGAAGTCACGCAAGGTGTCGACATCTTTGTAATCGATTTCTTCAACGCCAGTGACGGTGAAGCGGCAGAAGCGCTTGCGCTTGAAAAGCAATGATTGCGTGTTGCGCTTAGGGCGCTTGTCTTTGTTGAATTTCTTGAATGTGGCCATGATTTGGGCCTCCTATGAAATTTGCTGAAAATCTTGAATGTGAAAAACGACGTTTTTGCTGTTACGAGGAGAGGCTAAAAAGCCACTGAACTGCCAAAGGCTACCAAGGGGAAGTTGAGCAATACGCTCAGCCAGAGAACCCAAGGCGACTGTTTTGACGGTTGCTTTGACTTGTCGCTTTTGCCCTGCTTCTTGAACTTCAGACTCGTGTTCGAGTCTCAAATCAAGGGCTGGCAACCCGGCTGGGGTGTATCGCTTGGCCGAAACCTCAACGATACAAGCGTCTAAAACAACGTGGTTCAAACCTTGTTGGAGTACAGCAATTAGCCCGCGAACTCAGCTTGCTGGTTCTTGCGAGCCTCTTCGCGCTCAACTGTCTTCATCATGACGGAAGGCGTCGTATCAGCCTTCTTACGCAAGACAGTCAGGTGACGCAACACGGCATCGTTGAACTTGAACGCGTGTTCGAGTTCAGACATCACGGCTTGGTTAGCCTCGATGTTCAAGCAAATGTAATGAGCTTTGGCAAGTTTGTTGATCATGTAAGACAACTGGCGGCGACCCCAGTCTTCTGTACGATGAATAGCACCACCACCAGCGGTGATCATGCCTTTGTAACGCTCCAGCATGGCTGGAACTTGCTCGCTTTGATCCGGGTGGATCAACAAAATGATTTCGTAATGACGCATGGACACTCCTTGTGGATATGAAGCTGCTCGCGGCGTCTGACGCGGAGTAGCAAGGGAAAAGCCCACCATTATAGTCAATTTTTGAACGACGTGAGCTTGCTACCCAAAAAGCCGAGCAACAAGCCCGTAGGAACACCAAAAACACCCGCACAAACAGGGTCCATCCCCCACCACACCGTATCAACAGAGTGCAGTTGCAAGCGCATCTGCACCCAAGGGTGGTTGACCGCGATGTAGTACAAACTCATAGACAAACCCGACCCCATCGCCAGCAATGCCCCCACCCGATTCATGCCGCGCCAATAGAGGCCTAGCAACATCACAGGGAAAAAGGTGGATGCCGCTAAAGAAAACGCACAAGTCACCCAAAACAAAATACTGACCGGACGATTCGTTGCAAACCACGCAGCAAGTAAGGCGACCACCATCAATAAGATTTTTGACAACATCACCCGACGCAGTGGTGGCGCATCTGGCGCTGTCGTTTGAAAGTACAGGTCTTGCGCCAGCGCATTGGAGATGGTCAACAACAAACCGTCGGCCGTTGACAGCGCGGCAGCCAGTGCGCCAGCCGCAAGCAAGCCCGTGAAGACCGCGGAAATATGCGTAATTTCAGGCACACCCAAAACCAAATAATCGTTGAACAGCCGAATGTCTGCAAATTGGACAATGCCGTCTTGGTTGTAATCTTGAATACTCAAAAGCGCCAGCTTACGCAACTTCAAACGATCGGCCCACTCGGGTAGTTGATCCATGTGCGCCCCTACCAACTCAGTCAAGACAAATGATTTGAGCAGAACCGCCAAAGAAGATGCACACAAATACACCAACACAATGATGCCCAAGGCCCACACGACTGAACGCTCCGCATCAACCGGCGTGGCCGTGGTGTAGGACCGCACCAAGATATGCGGCAAGGCCGCCGTACCCAGCATCAGGCAAAACACCAGCGCCAAGCTGTTGAGCCACCCTTGGTTCCAACCCTCCAAATACGGCACTTGAAAACCGACGGGGCGATAAATGGCCTCAGCCAACATGACGCGTTCGGACTGCCAGGCACCGACCAAGCGGTCGACGCTGGGTTCCCGCCACGCGGGATTGGATTCGAACTTTTGAATCTCACGCAAAGGAGCGTTATCCGCCTTGGCACGCGCAACTTGACGCACCACCGCTTGACGTTCAATTTCACGTGCATAAACTGGGTCAGCAATCTTGGCGTCCAAATTACTCATCCGCAAACTGATAACTTCTCGCGTGGATTGCTCTGCTGGATCCACTTCAATTTGCTTCGCGCGCGCTTGAATTTGAGGAAGAGATTGCGCTGCGGCTACCGTGAAGAACGGATGACCTTGGGTTTTGAAAGAGACGGCGACGCAAAGGGCGAGCATGGAGACCACGATCACCACGCACTGAACGCCCTGCGTCCAAGTCACGGCACGCATGCCGCCCAAGAACGAACACAGCAACACCCCGCCCAATGCCAAAAATACACCCAACTCAAACGTCAACCCAGACAACATAGAGGCGACCAAGCCGATGCCATAAATTTGAGCGACCAAATAAATGCTCGAACACAAAATAGCACCCCATGCAGCAAACCAACGCACGGCGGCGCTGTCAAAGCGACGACCCAAAAACTCTGGGATAGTGATGGACTGAGATCGGTTGAGCTTGCCGGCAAACAAAAAACCCAGCAAGCAAAAGCCCCCTGTCCAGCCAAGCAAATACGCCAACCCGCCCGGATGCTCGCCATCCCCCACAAACCCATCGGACAACAACAAGCCCGTCAACCCGATGAAAGATGCCGCCGAAATCCAATCGGCGGCCGTGGCCATACCATTCAGCGGCGCGCTGACTCTGCGCCCCGCCACAAAGTACTCCTCAGGCGCCGTGGTTCGGCAAAACAGGCCGATCACGGCGTACCCAATGATGGATGCCACCAAGAAAAATCCGTTGACGTACGCCTTAGGAACACCAGCGAAGTCCGCCAGAAAAAGCAACAGCGTCAACACCACGAGGCTGGCAAAACTGACCCGCACGAGCAGCCTGGAGCTAGTATTAAGAGACATCATGAGGGCGTGAGGGTCGTGTACCCCACCATGCCAAAAAGAAATACAACACAGGGACGGCTTGTGCGACCCACAAAAAATGCAGCAAGGTCGCATCAGGGAAACGCCAAGCCAAGCCCATAGAGCCAACCGTCAGCACCACCAGCCCCGCCACACCCCACAACGACCGAGCTGGCAAAGCCGTGACGTCAATCGTTGTAGAGGGGTTGGGCGCCTCTGAAGCAGGTGCTATTGGGGCTTGATGCATCAAGGCTGTTTACTTCGCCAAGGATTTCCAAGTGTCGATCACACTGTCTGGATTGAGCGAGATAGAGGTGATGCCTTCATCAGCCAACCAATGCGCGAAGTCGGGGTGGTCGCTAGGGCCTTGGCCGCAAATGCCCACGTACTTGCCCTGCGCCAAACAAGCGGCGATGGCCTTGCTGAGCAAAGCTTTCACTGCCGGGTCGCGCTCGTCAAAGTCGGCAGCCAACAACTCCAATCCAGAGTCACGGTCCAGACCCAAGGTGAGTTGGGTCAAGTCGTTCGAACCAATCGAGAAGCCATCAAAGAACTTCAAGAAGTCGTCTGCGAGGATCGCGTTGCTAGGCACTTCACACATCATGATGATCTTGAGCTCATTCTCACCACGCTTCAATCCGTGCTCAGCCAGCAAATTGGTCACGCGCTCAGCCTGCGCCAAGGTACGAACAAACGGCACCATCACTTGCACGTTGGTCAAGCCCATATCGGTTCGCACACGGCGCATGGCTTCGCATTCCATCGCAAAGGCTTCGCCGAATTCCTTGCTGATGTAACGGGCTGCACCACGGAAGCCCAACATCGGGTTTTCTTCCTCAGGCTCGTAACGGCTACCACCGATGAGCTTGCGATATTCGTTGGACTTGAAGTCCGACAAGCGCACGATCACAGGCTTGGGCCAGAACGCCGCAGCAATGGTGGCGATGCCTTCAGCCACTTTATCCACATAGAAAGCACGTGGTGAGGCATGGCCGCGGGCCACGGACTCGACGGCCTTTTTCAAGTCAGCATCCACATTGGGGTAGTCCAAGATAGCCTTGGGATGGACGCCAATGTTGTTGTTGATGATGAACTCCAAACGGGCCAAACCCACGCCTTCGTTAGGCAATTGGCAGAAGTCAAACGCCAACTGTGGGTTACCCACGTTCATCATGATCTTGGTTTTGATCTCGGGCATGGTGCCGCGCTGAACTTCGGTCACCTCAGTTTCGAGCAAGCCGTCGTAAATCTTGCCGGTGTCACCTTCTGAGCAGCTCACGGTCACGAGCGTGCCGTCTTTCAGGCGCTCGGTCGCATCGCCGCAACCCACCACCGCAGGAATACCCAATTCACGCGCGATGATCGCTGCGTGGCAGGTGCGCCCGCCACGGTTGGTGACGATGGCGCTGGCGCGCTTCATGACGGGTTCCCAGTTTGGATCGGTCATGTCGGTCACCAGGACATCGCCAGGCTGAACCATGTCCATCTCGCTGATGTTATGCACCAAACGCACGGGGCCGGTACCAATTTTTTGACCAATCGCGCGTCCTTCGGCCAACACGGTGCTGTGACCTTTGAGTTTGTAACGGAACTCAGATTTGCCTTTGGCTTGACTCTTCACGGTTTCTGGACGCGCTTGCAAGATGTACAAAAGCCCATCCGTACCATCTTTGCCCCATTCGATGTCCATTGGACGGCCGTAATGAGTTTCGATCACCACGGCGTAGTGCGCCAATTGCTCGACATCCGCGTCAGTCAGGGAGTAACGGTTACGCAGTTCGGTGGGCACATCCGTGGTCTTGACCAATTTGCCTGTGGCTTTTTTCTCTTCAGCCGTGGAGAACTCCATTTGCAAGAGCTTGGAGCCCAAGTTGCGGCGAATCACTGCGCGCTTGCCAGCCTTCAAAGTTGGTTTGTGCACGTAAAACTCATCTGGGTTCACCGCGCCTTGCACCACGGTCTCGCCGAGGCCGTAGCTCGAGGTGATGAACACCACGTCTTCAAATCCGGACTCGGTGTCGATGGTGAACATCACACCGGCTGCGCCCAAGTCAGATCGCACCATGCGTTGTACGCCAGCGGACAAAGCCACATCTGCGTGCGCAAAGCCCTTGTGCACGCGGTAGCTGATGGCGCGGTCGTTGTACAACGAAGCAAAGACCTCTTTCATCTTGTGCAGCACTTCGTCAATGCCATGCACGTTCAGGAAGGTTTCTTGTTGGCCAGCAAACGAGGCGTCAGGCAAATCTTCGGCCGTCGCAGATGAGCGGACCGCAAACGTCGCGGCAGCGTTGCCGGCAGACAAAATGGCGAACTCTTCGGCGATGGCTTTTTGTAAATCGGCGGGGAAAGGCTGCGCCTCCACCATGGCGCGAATTTCAGCACCCACACGTGCCAAAGCACGCACATCTTCGGTGTCGAGCTGATCTAAAAGGGCATTGATTTTGTCAACCAAGCCGTCATATGCCAAGAACTCGCGGAAAGCGTGGGCCGTGGTGGCAAAGCCAGTAGGCACGCGCACACCGGAGGGCAGTTGAGAAATCATTTCGCCGAGGCTGGCGTTTTTACCGCCCACCGATTCGACGTCGGTCATTCGTAGTTTTTCAAACGGAACAACCAAGTCGGTTGGGCTGAAAAGTGCAGTCATAGACAAGCTCCAAAAGTTAAAACGGGGACGGCCATGCAGCGCGGCGACTTTGTATTTTTTTGAATGGGTCGAAAGTCTGCGTGGCGAAATTCGGATAATCTGCCATTGTAGGTGGCGCGACTAAGTGCCCCCACCGCCAATCCTGAATTTTGGCCTTACCCACTTTGAAAGTTTTTCATGCCTAATCCCAGCGTTTTCTTTGTATCCGACGGCACAGGCATCACAGCAGAAACCTTTGGCAACGCCATCTTGGCGCAATTTGAAGTCAAATTCCGCCACATCCGAATCCCCTTTGTCGACTCGGTGGACAAAGCGCACCAAGCGGTACGCCAAATCATCCATACGGGTGAGATCGAAGGGCGCAAGCCCATTGTGTTTACTACCTTGGTGAATATGGAGGTTCTGAGCGTGATTCAAGAAGGCTGCCAAGGAAAAAGCATGCTGATGGACATGTTTGGCACCTTCGTCAACCCGCTTGAGCAGGAGTTGGGCATCAAGTCCAACCACCGAGTGGGTCGCTTCTCGGACGCCAGTAAAAGCAAGGAATACCACGACCGGATTGAAGCCATCAACTTCAGCTTGGCACATGACGATGGCCAACTTAACCGCGACTTAGAGTTATCCGATGTGATTTTGGTGGGCGTGAGCCGCAGCGGCAAAACCCCGACCAGCTTGTATTTGGCCATGCAACATGGGTTGAAAGCCTCTAACTACCCGCTGATTCCAGAAGATTTTGATCGCCGCCAGCTACCTCCGGCCCTGATGCCGCACAAAAAGAAAATCTTTGGCCTGACCATCCAGCCAGAGCGACTGAGCGAAATTCGCAATGAGCGCCGCCCAGACTCCAACTACGCCAGCCTTATGAATTGCCGCCATGAGGTGGCTGAAGCGGAGGCCATGATGCGTCGCGCAGGCATTCGTTGGCTGTCCACCACCAACAAAAGTATCGAAGAGATCGCAACCACCATCCTGCAGGAAATCAGCCCAGAGCGCTTGATTTACTGAAGACCTCGCCCACAAGTCGGTTAGAGACCGATGGCAGCAATGCCAGCCTTGGCGATTTGTGCGTCTTCGGTCGATTTGACACCGCTGACACCCACAGCGCCAATGCATTGGCCATCCTTGATGATGGGCACGCCGCCTTCGAGCATGCCTTTGATCTCAGGCGCACTCAGGAAAGACGTGCGACCTGCGTTGATGACATCTTCGTAAATCTTGCTCTCGCGACGGCCCAGCGCAGCGGTGTGCGCCTTGGCTGGGGCAATGTGTGAAGAGACAGGTGCAGCACCGTCCAAACGCTGCAACGCCAACAGGTGTCCGCCGTCGTCCACGATAGCGATGGTCACAGCCCAGTTGTTCTTCAAAGCCTCCGCTTCAGCAGCAGCAGCAATGGCTTTGACGTCGACAGATTCGAGAAAGTGCTTGGTTTTCATAAAGATCAAAATTAAAGAGTCATAAAACGACAAGCATACTGACTCTAGCCACCCCACTGCCTCACTCAAACGCAAAAGAATCCTCACTAAAAGTAAGCGATAGCCCCCAGTCCTTGAAACCTTTAGAATTCGCCCCATCTGAATAGTCAGGTTTTATCTGGAGAACTACACATGAATGACAACATTCAATCGGTTGACTACTACGTCTTACCCACTGCCGAACGTAACCGCGTGGTGCGTAACACTTATTGGCTGCTTGCAGTCAGCATGCTGCCCACGGTGCTGGGTGCTTGGGTGGGTGTCGCCACTGGCATCAGCTACGCCCTGTCTGGCGTGATGGGCATGATCTTGATGTTGGCGGGCGCCTTCGGCTTCATCTACGCCATCGAGCGAACCAAAGAGACGGCCACTGGCGTGTATGTGCTGCTGGGCTTCACATTCTTCATGGGTTTGATGCTCTCGCGCATGATTGCCATGGTCTTGGGTTTCAAAAACGGCGCTGAATTGGTGATGACCGCATTCGGCGGCACCGCAGGCGTGTTCTTTGTGATGGCCAGCTTGGCCTCTGTCATCAAGCGCGACTTGTCGGGTATGGGCAAATGGCTCATGGTCGGCGCTGTGGTTCTGATGGTGGGCAGCATCATCAACGTGTTCGTCGGTTCATCCGCCGGCATGATGGTGATTTCTATGTTGTCTATGGCCATTTTCAGCGCCTTCATGCTGTATGACCTGAAGCAAGTGATGGACGGCGGCGAAACCAACTACATCAGCGCCACGCTGACTTTGTACTTGGACGTCATCAATGTGTTCCAAAGTCTGTTGGCTTTGCTGGGCATCTTTGGCGGCGAACGCGACTAACGCGCGGTTGATCCGATCACAAAAAAGGGACCATGAGGTCCCTTTTTTTACGTCTGTGGTGATAGGACTTACGCCAAGTCAAACACAGCCATGCTCTCGACGTGTGCCGTGTGCGGGAACATGTTCACAGCACCAGCAAACGAGATGCGATAACCGGCGGCATTGACCAAAACACCCGCATCACGCGCCAAGGTGGCTGGGCTGCAACTGACATACACAATGCGCTTGGGCGGTGTCCAGCCTTGACGCAACTCTGGTTGCTGGTGCAACTCAGCCAATGCCTGAACGAGTGAGAACGCACCTTCACGCGGCGGATCCACCAACCATTTGTCTGCCGAACCGTCTTGACGCAATAACTCAGGCGTCATCTCAAACAGGTTACGAGCAACGAACGTGGTCGGAGCCAAAGGCGTGTCGCGACGGGCTTGGTTGAGCACGTAGTTCTCACCCGAACGGGCCACCAAAGCATCGCTGCCCTCAATCCCCAAGACCTCGCGTGCGAGGGTGGCCAGCGGCAAGGTGAAGTTACCCAAACCACAGAACCAGTCAATCACACGCTCCTGCGGTTGCACATCGAGCAAACGCAAAGCACGCGTCACCAACACGCGGTTGATGTGCGGGTTGACTTGCGTGAAATCGGTCGGCTTGAACGGCATCGTGATGCCAAACTCAGGCAAGGCATACGAAAGCTGCTCGCCCAAAGCACCCTCCATCAAACACACCGTGTCTGGACCTTTGGACTGCAGCCACCACTGCACGCGATGCTTCTCGGCAAAGGCACGCAAAGCAGCCATATCACTCTGACTCAAGGGCTCCATGTGGCGCAGCACCAAGGCCGTCACGTCATCGCCACACGCCAACTCAATTTGCGGCAACGTTTCACGCGCGTCCATACCGCCCACCAGTTTGCGCAAGGGCAAGAGCATGGCATCGACATGCGGCGGCAAGATGGGACATTGACGCATATCGGCCACATAGCGGCTTTTGCGTTCGTGGAAACCCACCAGCACTTCACCTTTTTTCACCACGTAACGCACCGACAAACGCGCACGGTAACGGTAGCCCCAAGCGGGGCCTTGAATCGGGCGGAGCACCGTCTCAGGCTTGACCTTGCCCAAGTGCCAGAGGTTGTCTTCTAAGGCGCGTTGCTTGACTGCGATTTGAGCCGAGGCGTCCAAATGCTGCATCTTGCAGCCGCCGCAGGACCCTGCGTGTAAGCCAAAGTGCGGGCACCCAGGCGTCACGCGCTGAGATGATTCATGCACCACTTCGAGCAAGGACGCTTTTTCCCAGTTGTCTTTCTTGCGGTGCACGTTGGCGCGCACCACCTCAAAAGGCAAAGCACCATCAACGAACACCACTTTGCCATCGGGTCTATGCGCTACGCCCTGCGCATCCAGATCCATCGATTCAATGGTGAGCGTGTTGTCTGGCCATTTTTTTTCTGTCGCAATCTCAGTCATCAATTGCCTGGCAAGTATTTAGCGGGGTCAACCGGTTTGCCTTGACGGCGAATTTCAAAATGCAGCTTCACTTGATCGGCATCGCTGTTGCCCATTTCGGCAATCTTCTGGCCACGCTTGATGACTTGGTCTTCTTTCACCAACAAAGTCTGGTTATGGGCATACGCCGTTAAGTAGGTGTTGTTGTGTTTCAAAATGATGAGGTTGCCATAACCACGCAAGCCCGCACCGGCGTAGACCACACGACCATCCGCCGCAGCCGACACAGGGTCACCCGATTTACCGCCAATGTCTAAGCCTTTGTTTTTCGTCTCGTCAAAGCCAGAAATCAAGTTGCCGCGAGCCGGCCATTGGAAGTTGACCGCATCCTCAGCGGCGGAAGGTGCCGCAAGTGCAGCAGGCGCGACTGACGCCGATGCAGCAGGCGTAGCCGTTGATGCAGCGCCAGTCGATGCAACGGGACGTGCGACCGACACTTCAGGCGCAGGTGGCGCCACGCGCAACACTTGCCCTGATTCGATCAAGTTGGGGTTGTCCAACTTATTCCAGCGCGCGATGTCACGCCCGCTTTGACCGTTGTCCATGCCAATGCGGATCAGGGTGTCGCCCGGCTTGACGGTGTAGTAGCCAGGCTTGCCCGCGTTTTCAGCACCAGGCAGCACGCGCGAGGAACCGTAAGCACCCCCAATGGAGTGCTCATCCACTGGCGCGAGTCGGCCTTTGTTGGCGCAACCCGACAGCGCAACAGCTGTCACTAGGGCTGCAAGCCCCCACATTCCGGCACGAAACATTCGTATTTCTCCCAATCAAGCAATGCCTGATTTTAGAGGCACAAAGTTCACCGCTTCGAGGAGAGTTTGTTGCAGGCCCTGGGGCGTTTTATCAATCACAACCAACGCTTGTTGACCCGTGCTGGTGTGCGTTGGGGCGACCAATCGCCCCCCCATGGCGAGCTGATCAATCCAAGCTTGCGGCACGGACTCACCGCCAGCGGCAGAAATAATCGCGCTGTAGGGCGCGCCTTGTGCGTAACCCACCATGCCATCACCAAAAATCACATGCAGGTTGGGTAAACGCAGGGTGCGCAGATTTTCACGGGCTTTGTCATGCAAACCGCGCAACCGCTCAATGCTGTAGACCTCGCGCGCCACACATGCCAGCACAGCAGCTTGATAGCCACAGCCGGTGCCTATCTCCAACACGCGGCCCAACAAGGGCTGGCCTTGCAAGCCGGGTGCTTCTCGCAGCAGCGCAATCATGCGTGCCACCACGTTGGGTTTGGAAATGGTTTGGCCCAAACCAATCGGCAAACTCGTGTCTTCGTACGCTTGGTTGACCAAGGCGCTGTCGACAAATCGGTGCCGCTCTACACGGTTCATGGCGTCCAGCACCACCGCATCCTGAATGCCCTGCTCTGCCAACTTTTTGACCATGCGTGCGCGAATGGTGGAGGACTCTAAACCCACGCCCGTCGGGCTGACCAAGGTCACAGGCTTGACGCGCGACGATGGCGCCGTCACCACACGCGTCGCACCTAGCAAGGTCTTGGGCGCAACCTGAGGTTTGCCTGAATCTAGGCGTGCAGGGAAACTGGGCCGCTGCTTCATGCCGTAGTTCCGCTTAAGCGACGCGACCACTCAGGCAATTTGGCATGCTCCGTCAAGTCCACGTGCAGCGGCGTGACGGACATGTGGCCTTCAAAGGTGGCGTGAAAGTCCGTGCCGTCGCTGTCGTCCTTGGCGGCACCTGCGCTACCAATCCAATACATGGTTTCGCCACGCGGGCTGGTTTGCGTGATGACACGCTCAGCCGAATGGCGACGACCTAAGCGTGTCACGCGCAAAGGTTTGATTTGCTCAACGGATTGGTTGGGGATGTTCACATTCAGCAACCAAGGCACACCAGAGATATGGCCTTGTGTCATCATTTGCTGGACCAACTCACGCGCTTTGGCGGCAGCCGCATCGAGGTGGCCCCAGCCCTTCTCGACCTGAGAGAACGCCATCGCGGGCACGCCAAACAAATACCCCTCCATCGCCGCGCCCACAGTTCCAGAGTAAATGGTGTCGTCGCCCATATTGGCACCGTTGTTGATACCGGACACCACCAAGTCGGGTTTGTAATCAAGCAAGCCTGTCAAGGCAATGTGCACACAGTCAGCAGGCGTTCCGTTCACATAACGAAAGCCGTTGCTGGCTTGACTCACGTACAGCGGCGAATGCAAGGTCAATGCGTTGGACTTGGCACTGTTGTTTTGCTCCGGCGCCACAACTTCAACGCGACCCAAGTCCTTGAGCGCTTCGTACAGGGCCACAATGCCGGGGGCTTGAAAGCCGTCGTCGTTGGAAATCAGAATATTCATGAGGCCTTAGGGTTGCACACGAATTGTAGGTTCGCGCAACAGCAAGCGTCGCGGGCTTAAGGACTTGTTCGCCAGACGCCATAGGCCAGCATCAGCAAGGTGCCAGTCAATAAAGCGGGGACCAAGCGGCGTTGCGGGCTAGACACCATCACCGCTACGCTGAGCGCACAAATCAAAACCCGCAAAAGCACGGGCACAGTCGCCAACAAACCAAGTGGCATCAAAATCATGCGAACCGTCAGCGCCGCCACCATGGCGTAAGTCACCGCAGAGAGCCAGCGAAACACTTCGCTGTCTTGATGGATATGCCCCGACAGCTTCACGCCGGCCGCACGACAAATATAGGTGCCTATACAGGCGGCACTGAGTGCCAGCCAAACACCCGAGCCTTGCAAATCAACCGTCATCCTTGCACCTCTGTCGGTTGTGGGCGCAGCCATTGCCGGTCGATGAAGTAAGCCAAGGTTCCCGCCACCAACCCAGTCAAGAGCAAGCTGCTGTCGGCGTCAAACACATAAAACACAGGCCCCAACACACAGCCCAAACCAATGGCCATGCGGTTGACCCAGGGTTTCACGTCGGTGAAGGTGAGTAAAAAAAACAAGGGATTGATGAACACCAAGCCCAGCGTGACAGCAACTGGCACCCAGCCTGCAACGAAATAACCCAACACGGTGCCGATTGGGGAAATCAGCCAACACGGCAAAGCCAAGCCGATGAAGTAATTCAAACGGTACTTGGGTGCCATTGCGGGAAATTCGCGCATCGACACGGCCCACGCCGTCATGGCCAACATGTGCACCCACACGTACAACAAGGGGTTGCGGTCACGTCGATGGAGCTGGGGGAAGAGTGTCACCACCATGGTGACAAAGCGCGTCGAGGTCAGCGTCACCGCAAACCCGATGGCCAGCAACGAGGAGCCAGAGATGAACATCTCTAACATCACCACCTGTCCGGGCAACGCAAACATGAGCAAGCTGGTGAGGCCCATGGTCCAAGCATCAAAACCATGGGTATGCCCCATCGCACCAAAGCCGACCATGCCTGCAAAGAGAACAAGGACGGGGGCACCCAAGGCATCACGAATGCCACGCCAAAAGGCTTCGCGCCGATTGGCAAATCGGTTCAGAGTCACGACTCAGAACCGATTATTTTTGGCTCATGTTGCCTTTGAACTTACCGCCGCGTTGGATTTCCAACTCGTGGTACTCCAAGGTACCCGACACTTTGCCCGTGCTGTGAATCAACAAGTGGTCTTTACAAACGATGTCTTCGTTGAGTTCACCATGCACATCGATTTCACGGGCACGTACGGTGCCAGTCACTTGACCCTTGGTGCCAATCAACAAATCGTCGGCAATCAATTCGCCGCTCACGTTGCCGTTGATCACGACTTTGCCAGGTGCAGAAATAGAACCCTTGAAAGTAACGCCCTCACCGATCACGAGGTTATTGTTGGTTGGATTGATATCAGCCATGCGAGCTCCTTTGAATCACTCATCATACCTAAGGCTAAGGCAATACTGTGACACCCATGCGCCTATGGCGCTGGCGAGACCCAAACCCAAAGCCGTCATCAATTGGGGGAAGCTGAGGGGCTCCAATTTAAGTGGCGCGGCCAACCAAGGCACATAAACGCCCAACAAGACCAACCCCAACGCTAAGCCAATCACCCAAAGCGCCACTGAATTTCGGATGCGTAAACGTGTCAAAAGCCCCCCCGCTTTCGATCGATTGACCATGATTAAGACCGCATTTGCTGCCACCAAGGTAATGAGCACCATGCCCCGTTGCACCTCAACCGAAAAAACGCTCGCCAGCTCATACGCGACCCCAGTTACAGCCAATACACACAGCCCCTGAGAAAAAGAGGTCACCATCTGTCCAAATCCAAAAATCGGGGCCAAGGTGTCTCTTGGAGGGCGCTGCATCACGTCGATATCAGCTGGCTCATTTTCAAATGCAATGGAGCACGAAGGGTCGATGACCAGTTCGAGCAAGGCAATGTGCAATGGCAGTAGCAATGGCGGTAACGCAAACAGCATGGGCAGCAAGCACAAACCTGCAATCGGAATGTGAATCGCAAAAATATAGGCCATGGACTTTTGGAGGTTGCCAAAAATCTGGCGCCCCAATCGAATACCTTTGACGATTGACGCAAAGTTGTCATCCACCAGCACCAGCGATGCCGCCTCACGCGCCACATCGGTGCCACGCGCCCCCATGGCAATGCCCACATGCGCAGCGCGGAGTGCGGGCGCATCATTCACCCCATCACCCGTCATCGCGACCACGTGACCGTTGCGCTTCAGCGCTTGAACAATACGTAACTTTTGATTGGGTGAAATGCGGGCACAGACACTCACCGTTTGGATAGATTCACACAAGGCGTCATCGGACAAAGCGTCGATCGCATCGCCTGTCAACGTGCCGCCTTCCTGCAAGCCAGCTTGATTGGCAATGACACGCGCGGTTTGTGCGTAGTCACCGGTGATCATGATGACTTTGATGCTGGCCGAATGGCAATCAGCGATGGCTTGCGGGATTTCAGCACGCAACGGATCGCTCAACCCAATTAAGCCCAGCCACTCAAAATCGAAATCGTGCGATGAGCTCGGCCAAGCATCGCCCTCAAATGCGCCTTGCGCCACAGCCAACACCCGCAACCCATCTGAGGCCATCGTATGCATCACCTGCGCCCATTGGGCTTGCGTCTCTGCCGACATGTGACACAAACTCATCACAGCCTCTGGTGCGCCTTTGGCTGAAACAATGTGCGTTTGATCTTGACTGGCGCGCCACACATGCGACATGGCGCGCAAGGCTGGGCTTAAGGCATAGGTTTGCACCAAAGCCCAATCACGGTGCAAATGAACGGTATCAGTCAGAAACGCTTGGCCTAACGCATGAAATGCAACTTCCATTGGGTCAAACGGCTGAGGTGCACTGGCCAAAATAGCGTGCTCGACCAAGCCATGAAACGCCTCTGGCAAAGGCTCTCCATTCACCGCGAATAAGCATGGTGCCGTGGCAGGCCCTACAGCCAAAACGGCCACTTTCATTCGGTTTTCAGTCAAGGTTCCTGTTTTGTCCGTGCACAAAACCGTGGTCGCACCTAGCGTTTCAATCGCGTTGATGCGTCGCGTCAACACCCCTTCCTTCGCCAAGCGGCGTGCGCCCAAGGCAGGAAAAATGGCCAAAACCACGGGGTACTCCTCGGGTAAGAGAGCCATTGCGAGCGCAATGCCGGATAGCAACGCAGGCAACCAAGCGCCGTTGCGAAGTCCGAGCGTGAGGATCATCACCACGCACAAACTCAAAGTGATCCACGCCAACACGTGGACCAATCGAGTGATTTGTTTTTGCAGCGGCGTTAAGGTGACTTCAATTTGATTCAATGACTGACCGATGCGGCCAATCTCACTGCGCATCCCAGTAGCCGTGACACGAGCCAGTCCCTGCCCCCGAATCACAAAGGTGCCACCAAACACGCGCGCCAACTCATCGCCGCCAGGTTGCTGGCTTTGTGACTGGGCTTGATCAAACTCCGCACTCTGCTTGGTCACAGCCAAGGATTCGCCCGTCAGCATCGACTCGTCAACTTGCAACTGATCGGACTCCACCAGCCAAGCATCAGCAGCAATGCGATCCCCTTCAGCGATATGCAGCAAGTCTCCCGCGACCACCTCTCGCGAAGGCACTTTGATGTTCTCTCCATCACGC